>Ga0209417_1002156_pt1 | contig 32066 bp, 28 predicted proteins | sample RifGroF2_FD_184002 | JGI IMG/M metagenome (GOLD analysis project Ga0209417, IMG submission 184002) | Groundwater microbial communities from Rifle, Colorado, USA - Groundwater F2 (SPAdes) (version 2) | ecosystem: Environmental > Aquatic > Deep subsurface > Groundwater | place: Rifle, Colorado... | reverse complement strand
ACTATTTGGAATCATCGGTTATACTTATTTAGGAGTCCGCGAATATCCCAGCATCGACCCGCCGATCATTACCGTTTCAACAAGTTATGTTGGAGCAAATGCAGACATTATCGAATCACAAATAACAGAGCCGTTAGAAGAACAGATCAACGGTATTGCGGGAATCCGTTCACTAACTTCTACAAGTAGAGACGGAAGAAGTCAAATTACTGTGGAGTTTGATATTTCCAGTGATCTTGAAACTGCTGCGAATGATGTGCGCGACCGTGTATCTATTGCCAGCCGTCGCCTTCCGGCGGACGTTGATCCTCCGACCGTTTCAAAAGCCGACGCAGATGCTGTTCCCATCGTCTTCCTTAGCGTTAAAAGTGATAAACGAACGCTTCTTGATTTATCCGACATCGCTCAAAATACTTTTAAGGAAAGATTACAGACTATTCCCGGAGTAAGTCAGATTGCTATTTGGGGCGAAAAAAAATATTCCATGCGCTTGTGGATGGATCCCGCAAAACTTGCCGCTTACAACATAACCCCGATTGATGTTCGTAACGCGCTAAACAGAGAGAATATTGAGCTTCCTTCAGGCAGCATTGAAGGAAAAAATACTGAATTGACCGTCCGGACACTTGGAAGATTAACAACTGTAGATGATTTTAATAATCTTATCATAAAAGAATCAACAAACAGTATCATTCGTTTTAGCGATATTGGAGAGGCTCAACTTTACCCCGAAAATGATAAATCAATTCTCCGCAGAGATGCGATTCCAATGGTGGGTGTTGTGCTCATTCCTCAGCCCGGCGCTAACTTCATTCAAATTGCGGATGAGTTTTACAAACGGTTGGATCAAATAAAAAAGGATTTACCGGCTGACCTTGAATTGGGGATCGGATTTGACGTAACAAAATATATCCGCAATTCAATTTCCGAAGTGGAAGAAACAATCATCTTAGCTTTTGCTCTAGTTATTTTGATCATCTTTCTTTTCCTAAGAGATTGGCGTACAACGCTTATTCCTATTATCGCCATCCCCGTCTCATTGATCGGCGCATTTTTCATTATGTATCTCGCTAAATTTTCAATCAACACCCTAACATTGCTGGGAATTGTTTTAGCAATTGGAATTGTTGTAGATGATGCGATTGTGGTACTTGAAAATATCTACAAAAAAGTTGAACAGGGAATGACTCCCATTGAAGCAAGCACAAAAGGGGCTTCTGAGATATTCTTTGCCGTTGTTTCAACTACCATAACACTTGCAGCAGTATTTCTGCCGATAATGTTTTTGCAAGGAATTACCGGAAGGCTCTTTGTTGAATTCGGTGTTGTTATCGCCGGTTCGGTGCTTATTTCCGCGTTTGTAGCATTAACGTTAACGCCAATGCTCAGTTCGCGAATTTTAAGAACAAAAGAGAAACATAGCTGGTTCTATTACAAAACGGAACCTTTCTTTGTTTGGTTGGAAAATACCTACCGTAATTCTTTAAACGCTTTTATGGAAAAACGGTGGATGGTATTCGTAATAATGACTGTCGCTATGGTTTTGATTTATTTCATTTCTTCCAATTTACCATCAGAACTTGCCCCGATTGAAGACCGCGGCGAACTTCAAGTGCGCTCTACTATGCCGGAAGGAACTTCTTTTCAATCGATGGATAATTATATCCTTCACATGGTACAAGTGCTGCAAGATTCAGTTAAAGAGTCCACGGCGATGATCTCTGTTACCGGCGGTGGAGGCGGATCAAGCGCCGCAAATAGCGGTTTTGTTCGTTTAAATTTAAGCGATGCTGATAAAAGAACAAGAACACAGGGTCAAATAGCCGAGCAGGTAACCGGCATAACAAAAAAATTGAATGATGCCCGCTCATTTGTAATTGAAAGTCAATCCATTTCAACACGAAGAGGAGGTTTGCCGGTTCAGTATATTATCCAGGCGCCGAACTTTGAAAAACTGCGTGAAGTTGTACCGAAGTTTTTAGAGCAAGCACAAGAAGACCCGACCTTTGCCAATGTGGATGTTAATTTAAAATTTAATAAACCGGAAATTGTTGTTGAGATAAACAGAACAAAAGCACGGGAGCTTGGAATTTCTGCAATGGACATTGCGCAAACTCTTCAGCTTGCCTATAGCGGTCAGCGGTTTGGATTTTTTATTATGAACGGGAAACAATATTCTGTTATCGGGCAAGTTTTAAAGGAGGACAGAAATAAACCGGTCGATCTCACTTCCCTTCACTTACGGAATAACCGTGGTGAATCGATCCAGCTTGATAATCTTGTAACGCTAAAAGAGCGAAGCAGTCCGCCGCAGTTGTATAGATTTAACCGGTATGTAAGCGCAACGGTATCGGCAAGTCTCGCGCCGGGTAAAACTATCGGAGATGGAATTGAAGCGATGGATAAGATTGCTAAAAACGTTCTGGATGAAAGTTTCTCCACCGCGTTAGACGGCGCTTCAAAAGATTTTGTGGAAAGCTCTTCAAGTTTGCTCTTCACCTTTATGCTTGCGCTTGTATTGATCTATTTAATTCTTGCGGCGCAGTTCGAAAGTTTCCGCGATCCGTTGATAATAATGTTCACCGTTCCTTTGGCTATAGCAGGAGCGGCTTTCTCGCTCTGGTATTTCAATCAAACGTTGAACATCTTTAGCGAGATCGGGCAAATTATGTTGATCGGATTGGTAACGAAGAACGGAATATTAATTGTTGAGTTTGCAAATCAGAAAAAGGCGCAAGGATTAAATGTAGTTGATGCGGTAAAAGAGGCAGCTAGGCTCCGCCTTCGTCCTATTTTGATGACAAGCTTCTCTACCATCCTTGGAACACTTCCGATCGCTCTTGCACTTGGCGCGGGCTCAGGAAGCAGAGTTTCAATGGGTATTGCAGTTATCGGCGGATTGATCTTTTCTACGATCTTAACGTTGTATGTTATCCCGGGGATTTATTCTTACTTCTCCGAGAAAACAAAATCCGTTAGTAACGTTGCGGCAGGTGAAGTTGAAGAAGAGATGATGAAAGAAAGCGTTTGAGATTGAAGCCAAGTGTTTAAATTGGATGATCTGAGGATCAAAAATGGCTCCTCAGATTCTGCAAAGGACTTCCCCTAATGGGAAAAGGATTCTGTAGGCTGGACAAAGGACTTCCCGTACGGTGAAAAGGACTCCGCAGACCCGACAAAGGACTTTCCATACGGAGAAAAGGACTCCGCAGACCCGATAAAGGACTTTCTGTACAAAGAAAAGGACTCCGTAGACACGGCAAAGGACTTTCCGTACGAAAAAAAGGACTCCACAGACCCGACAAAGGACTTTCCGTACGGTGAAAAGGACTCCTCAGACTCGACAAAGGACTTTCTGTACGAAAAAAAGGACTCCGCAGTAATGGAAATATGCTTTACATGGATATAAAACGCCTTTTTAGCTTAATTTGTAACAAAACCTTCAAGGTTAAGTTACTTTCCTGCATGCTAACCTTGAAGGTTACGACATTTATGAAAAACCTTGTGCCCCTTGTGGATTGCTCTTTTTTAACCGCAGAATTAGCAGAGTGGCGCAGAGGAAAGCGCAAAGACTTCAAAAATATTTATAAATTGATGTTTGGGAATAACAAAAAACGTTTTTAAGTTGAAATGCACAATAAAAAAAAATGAAAATCGGAGTCTCTATTTCTCAGTTAGTATTACATAGAAAAAAAACAGAAAGCGAGGGTTTGCCCTCTCCCCTTTGTCATTTTCAAAAAATAAAATAATGGGAATACATACACCTGTCCGCCATTGGTTGACGCTGCACCAAGCAGTATCGTATTCTTTAATTACGTAAACGGTGAAATACAAGTAATAGTTAGCCATTTCAACAAGGAGAAAAACAATGGTTCGAGGATTGAAATTAGCCCACTTTGTCGGGCTCGTAATTTTTTTAGGCAGCATTTTCACTTTCGTAGTCATCTCAACCCTAATCGAAGGTGCCAGCTTGGAGAACATTGCCTTTGGGCGAAAAATCATTAGCACGGGCACCAATGTCCTCACACTTCCCGGCATGTGGGTACTTGCCATTACCGGCGTTTGGATGGGCTACAAACGTTATGGCTTAAATCAACGGTTTTTCCAGTTCAAGCTACTGCTCATCATGATGGTAGTTATCAACGCATATCTTTTCGTTGTGCCCGCAGCAACTTCAGCAACAGAAATCGCCGTACGTTCTCTTGCACAAGGTCAGCTCCTTCCAGAGTACAAAGCCGCGTATATGCAAGAGTCAATCTTTGGGGCAGTAAACGTTTTACTTACCTTAGCAGCGGCAGTTATTGGGATATGGAAAGTTGGCGTCAAATCCACACACGGCTAACATTTTTAAAAAGTAAAGAGTCCCGCGAGAGGCGGATAAACAAGAGAAAACTTCTTGTGACATTTATTAAAACTTTGCGCCTCTTGTGGTTAGTCGCTTGTTTGCAACTAAAGGGCACAAAATATTTTTGAATTGATACTTGGGAATACCTAAAAACATTTTTAAGTTGAAGTGTACAATAAATAACGAAAATAGGAGTCTCTATTTCTCAGGTAGTGATACATAGAACGAAAACAGCAAGCGAGGGTCTGCAGTCCCCCCATTTATATTCCACCGTTTTATTACTCGCTTCCTTCTCTTTAACTACTTACGTAATTGAAAAATACCTAAAGATTATCATTCACTAATTATCTGTTGTGAGGATTTATGAAAATGTATCTTTTTGCGATTATATGTTCACTTATATTTCTTTCATGTTCTGCCTCACGCCCGCCTTATATTGAAATAAAATCTCAAGAGGAGATGACATTAAATTATAATGAATTTTGCAGGCTGTTGGAACTGCTTAATCCCAATTTCGATATTCTTCAAATAAATTGGGATAGTCTGAAATCGACATATAATACTAAAATAAAATCTACTTCTTCAGAACGTGAATTCGTACAGAATCTTCGAGAAATGTTAGCAACTTTCAAAGATCCCCATTGTTCATTAATAACGCCCAATGATAATTCTCTTTTTTCTGAAATGTTATTTCATTCGAAAGGGAGAAGTCAATTAAATATTGACACTATTATGGCGAATTATGGCAGTTTCCCTTTCAGATTTACTTTAGTTGATAATGCCCCGATGGTTTCATTTATTGATAGTGTAAGTAATGAATTCAAAAGTGGACTACATATTGGCATGAAGCTTGTAACCATTAATGGACAGAATTTAGAAGATTACACAAAAAGTAATTTCATCTATTCTTACAGAACAGAATCAAGAAATGCTTTACTAATTAATTCTCATTTGTTCTTTGGAGTTAATGGACAAAAAAAAGACTTGGGTTTTTCATCTGACAACGGGGATAGATTGAAGTTACTATGCGAGTATTCAAAAAAAAATAACAGATACTTTTACAATCCAATTATAGAAAAATATGTTTCAAATTTAAAGAAATTAACTACGTTGCAATATGGGAATATTACGAATGATATTGGCTACATAAATATTCCTACGTTTATTGGTGAGTATGCACCTTCAAGAAGAAGAACTTTACTAAATACATTTAAATTTGATATCAATCAAAATGTAAAGGAATTTGAATCCGCAATTAAAGAACTTTCTAAAACGGAAGGAATTATTATTGATGTTAGAGACAACAGAGGTGGAGATGAAACTATTTCGCACGCAATTATATCTTATTTAATTTCAGATACAACTCTGTTCTATATTGGACGCTATCGAGATAAAACTTATCCGAATGAAATTGGCAGACTTTCAACGTTTTATCCCACTTCACTTCTTCCTTTCTCCGAACATCATAAAAAAGAATTTTATATGCAATATGATGGAGAGTATTTAAAACCTATCATAGTTTTGCAAAACGAAGGCTCCCTGAGTACAACGGAAACTTTTTTATCAGGGATGAAACACATTCCAACTGCAACAACATTAGGAGTAACTTCTGCCGGTTCTTCTTCTAATCCGGATTTCTATCCTTTGCCAAATGGGTTAATAGTAAGGATACCCAGACGCCAAACTTATTGGGATGTAAATAAAATGATAGAGCGTGACGGAGTGCCACCTGATATCGAAATCCACATGGGGAATAATGATCTTTTGTTGGGACGAGATACTCAATTAGAAAAAGCAATCGAATTAATGGATAAATGAAAATTAAACGTAGAATAAAAAAAGAGCGACTTAGCGAGAAGTGATTTACTCACAAAGAAACTAAGCGATTTGTGACCTTTGTGCAAAACCTAGTGCCAGTGTGGTTTGTTTCTTTTTAACCACTGAGTTCGCGGAGAGCCGCGAAGCAAAGCGCAAAAACTATAATAGATTTTTAATTTAATGTTTGGGAATAACAAACTGAAATGGGAAAAGGACTCCGAAGTAAGGGAAATAAGCTTTACAAGGATATATAACTGCTTTTTAGCTTAATTTGTAACAAAACCTTCAAGGTTAAGTTTCTTACCTGCATTCTAACCTTGAAGGTTACTATATTTATGAAAAACCTTGTGCCCCTCATGGTTTGCTCTTTTTTAACCGCAGAGTTAGCAGAGGAAAGCGAAAAAACTGTAATAGTATTTTTGAATTGATACTTGGGAATTACTAATAACATTTTTAAGTTGAAGTGTACAATAAATAACGAAAATAGGAGTCTCTATTTCTCAGTTAGTGTTACATAGAACAAAAACAGCAAGCGAGGGTTTGTACTCTCCCCTTTTGTCTTATCTTAAAGTGACTTCCTTTCATTCATCAAATTACAAAGTTAAATTATTAGAGCAAGAAGCGTGACTAAATTTAATACTAATAGATTTATAATTGTGGTTTCGCAAAACACTCTTTACCTGCCTGCTGCAAGCATGTCTGCAAATGAGGGCATAGATTTTATCACTTTCTTCTTTCTCTTATTTTGCTAATTTTAAAATAAAATACTTAATAGCATACCCCACTAATTTGAAAGGGAAGCAAAATGATAAAAACTGAATTTTTTGAAACCGCAGTAAAACTTGGTTATTATGGTATAGAAAAAGGAGGGCTTTTCGGTAAAAAAGATAATGTTCGAAAATATTGGGAAGATACATCAATTAAGAATCTTTTAAAACCTTTAATTCTAGATTTACTAAGCAATAAAAATAAAATCAGAATTGCTGATTTTGGATGTGGGAGTGGTGAAGGTTATGAACTTATTACACACATTCTATCTTCTGATAATATTTCCCAAAGAGATTTTTTATTGAATCCGGACCAAATTGGACTTTATCTAGGTTTAGATATTTCTGAATCTATGGTAAACATGGGCAATTCAATTTACAGTAAAAATAGAAATATGAAGTTTGCTAAAGCCGACCTTTCCAAAGAGTATCCGTTTCTTGATGAAGAACCCTTTGATATATATTTATCAACTTATTCTTCTCCTTCACATCTAACCGAGTTGGAATTGAAAAATTTAGTTGAAAAGATTTTTAATCACACGTCTGGAAAATCTTATCTCGTTTTAGATCTCTTTGGAAAGTTTTCTCCCGAATGGCCCTGTTATTGGAACAATTCTGATAAAGAAATGCTTCCTTATAATATGTCATGGCTGCATCTGCCTGCCGTATTAAACCCCAACGATGTTGAAGAGTATTTTGTAAAATTTTGGGATAGCGAATCGTTAATCAAAATGTTAAATGATTCTGCCGCAAAACTGAATAAAGAAATAAAAATCGTAACCAAAGACCGCTCCATATTTACCGGAAGGCACATAGATACCGGTTATTATAATTCCCACCCTCAGTCTTTACGCTATCAAGTTAATAGACTATTTGATACGGATTATAAAGGAAATCTTGAAGAACTGAAACCGGATTTATCATTTCTCGAAACATATAAAGAAAAATATCCAAAGATTATCGAACGCATTAATGATTATTCAAATAAATGGAATACAGTAATAAATTTTTGTAATGCGCTTGCAGAAGAGAATAATAATTTAATAAAAGAATTAATTGAAACTACAAGCGATGAACTTTCAGAAGATTTAAAAATGCTGGCATGGCTATATAGAAATAGTCAACGTTTTCCAGTTGACCATTTCCTGGCAACTATAATGGGACCTCAAATAGCGTGCGTATTAAGAAATCTCGAATTGAATCTTCCGGATGGTTTAGGCTGCGGACATGGATTATTTTGTATTGTAGAAATTAATGGATAAATATATTTTTTTATTTATAGACAAAAGGGTTAACATCTTTAATAAGTAAAAAGTTTCCGCCAAAGGTGGATAAATTGGAAAGCGAATAACAACTTGTCCACTTCAGCCAAAGGCTGATAAATCTGGTGGAGGATATCCCGATTTAAGAGGATAAGAATTTCGTCATTTGGGGTGTGGAGAATTTTACTTAGTTAAATAGTTCGTTTTGCTTAAATAAGACGGAAATGGAAAGCTATATATAATTAACACGGTAGTGTTGGATTTTAACATAACATTCCGTTAGGGCACATTTAATAACACACATATAAGGAGTAATAAATATGAAACGAGTAACTGGTATCGGCGGCGTCTTCTTCAAGGCCAAAGACGCTCCATCACTGCAGGCTTGGTACAAAAGGCACTTGGGAATCGATGTCCAAGCCTGGGGCGGAGCCGCCTTCGATTGGACGGACACCGATGGCAAGCCGGTTGCTGGTACAACTGCCTGGTTAATCGATCCGCAGGAAAGTAATCACTTTGCTCCGAGCTCTGCTTCCTTTATGGTCAACTACCGGGTGGAAGACCTCAAAGCCTTGGTCAAGGTCTTGAAGGAAGAAGGCTGCAATGTGCTCGAGAAGATTGACGAATCCGAGTACGGGAAATTTGCCTGGGTCATTGATCCGGAGGGAAACAAGGTGGAACTCTGGGAACCGCCAGTCGGTCAATAATTTCTCCACCATAAGATTTTTCACTGCGCTTACCCCGCCCGTTTCGGTCGAATCGGTCTATTGAGCCGCTTAAAGTTGCATTGACAAAATATGTTGTTCTTAAAAGTGTGATTGCAAAAAATAATTAATTAATAAAATTAGTTGCGCTGATAATAATTAGCCGTCTGTTCTGTGCGGCGGGTTAGTCGCAAGTATGTATGTTTAAAATAAAGGGAATAATTATTTTTAGATCTCCAAAATGGAAGTATTAGAAAACCAATAAAGGAGATGGAAAATGGAGACTCAGTCATATCGATGTTACTTTGGGTGTGGAAATTTTTAATAATTAAAGGGTTCGTTTTACTTACATAAAACGAGAATGGAACTCTATAAATAATTAATACGGCGGTGTTGCATTTTAACATAACACACCGTCAGCTGCTTAGTTCACAAAAATCTATTCACATATTTTATAACTTGATTTGAATCCAATATGAAAAGATCCGACATAAACCCAATGCCGCAATATTTTGATAGATACATCAATTTAGTTGAAGACATTGAATTAGACCAAGCATTCTTAAAGAGTGTCCAACAAATAAACTCTTTAGATATCCATCTTTTTTCTCAATTAAAAGATAAAAGATATTTGCCGGATAAGTGGACTGTCAACGACATTATTCAGCACATCATTGATATCGAGAGAATATTGTGCGCCGGCGTTTTACGTTTTGTAAGAAATGAAAGCAGTTATATTATTTCATTTAATGAAGATGAACTCGCAAAAAATGCAATGGCGGGTAATAAAGATATTACTGATTTGATAGACGATTTGGTGATTGTAAGAAATTCTACAATATCGTTATATAAAAGTTTTGATGCTTCTGATTATTCTAAAATTGGAATTAACTGGAAACATCCAATCAATGTTCTCGCAATGGGTTTTAATATTATTGGACACCAAATCCATCACATTAATTTTATTAAAGAAAAGTATTATCCGTTGATCTTGAGAGAATAGTTCTCCCGATAAATAAATATTGTAGAATGCTTTATAAAGGATTATTTTTGTCAAAATAAATTATTTCATGATCACAGATGAGCTGCAATCCGAGCGATAGTAAAACATTATGGCTTTATGCAAGTATCCGATTGAATAGGTGAAAAACCACTCCCCTTTATGTTTGAAGAAATTATGAAATAAAAATATCGCTTATAATAGTTTGTTGATCAGCTTTAGGAACCTGCAAGTAACTCTAAATATTTTTAGGCATTATTTTACTTGAACACTTATTTAACGAAGAGAAAATAGAAGTATGAAGATAAAGAATAGCACAAAAAAGGAGTTGTTAACCGAACAACGGGAAGTACTACTCCAAGTACTGAAAACTCGTTTTGAGAAAAATATGAAACGTCATGGAGGACTTGAATGGGCTAACGTGCATGCAAAGTTGGAAGCTAATCAAATAAAACTGTGGTCTTTAAATGAGATGGAGGCAAGCGGTGGAGAGCCTGATATTGTTGATCAAGATAAAAAAACAGACGAATACATTTTTTATGATTGTTCGGAAGAAAGTCCAAAAGGCCGCCGAAGTTTTTGTTACGACCGTGAGGCACTGGAGTCGCGGAAGGAACATAAACCGGTAAATAACGTAATTGATATGGCTGCTGCCATTGGCATTGAACTTTTAACAGAAGATCAATATCGAGAGTTGCAGAAATTTGGAAACTTCGATTTGAAAACATCGAGCTGGGTGAAAACACCTGCGGATATTAGAAAATTAGGCGGGGCAATCTTTTGTGATCGTCGCTATGGCACCGTCTTTACCTACCACAACGGAGCAGAATCCTACTATGCCGCCAGAGGTTTCCGCGGCTTACTAAGGATATAATTTTTTGATAGAAAGCGAAATGGCGTTTGCCCTTTTATACGTTTAAGAAAAGTAATCCATCAAAAAAAATATTGGTTAAATATGTTGATGATGGCAATTCCTTGAGGTGAAGAAACAACTAATAACTTTTGGGGGCATTGATCGAATGATGTTGGTTTATCAACTTTGGTAGTAGATTTAAAACTTTATAGATTGACGGCGACAATATGAGATGCTTTTTACAATTATGACAATTCATAACTCTTTACCGTTGGAAACCGTCCCAAAGGCAACATACAAAATCCGGGCAAAAGTCTGGCGGTATGAGGGAGTCGGTGGTTGGCATTTCGTGAATCTTTCTACTAAGCAGTCCACCATCATTCGAACTCTTTTCAGCCTTGAGGCACGTCCGTTCGGTTCGCTACCGGCATCAATAACCATTGGTAAAACGCAATGGAGAACTTCTCTTTTCCCGGACAAGAAATCCAGGTCTTATCTGTTTGCAATCAAAGCTGATGTACGTACAAGAGAAAACATCTCTACGGGTGATACCATTGACGCAATAGTTCAAATATTATGAAGTATTATATATCTATGCAGAAATGTCTTAATGCTGTTTGTAAACATCTTTAATCCAATGAAGCGGACTTGTAAGTAAAAAGTCCAATCCAGAAGCGTGAGAAAATGGGGAATAATTGTCTACAGACATTCCAACGCCTTAATAACGACGCTGCCCGCTTGCGAACCATCGATTCCATAAGATTGAATCCATGCAAAAAAAGACTGTATGAATAAATAAAAATTATGCCGACAAAACTTTTATTATTATTTTTGGCAACGCGTTAAACGAAACACCGTTAAGCTGCATCAATAACTCATTCACTTAGAGAAAACACTTTATGATTTTTGCAAAACGAGTCTTTTTTTGGTCTGGAGTTTATGGAATTCTCCTCCTACTCCCAATGTACTTTTTAGAACAAAAACTTGGAATTGATTTTCCCCCAGCTACAAATCATCCGGAACAGTATTATGCATTCATTGGAGTTGCGTTAGCCTTTCAGTTCGCATTTCTGTTGATTGCACGTGATGTGCGTAGATATCGAGCGATCATGCTGCCTGCAATAGGGGAAAAATTTCTGTCGTCCGGCGCAGCAATTTGGTTGTTCGCCCTTAGCCGTATTAGCGCCATAACGCTTGCTCCATTTCTCGTTGATCTAATCCTTGGTTGTCTTTTCGTCGCTGGATACTTACGTAGTTCGGAGAGCCCTGCATCGCGGATCGCCGAATAACCAAACGTAAAATCAACCGGATGCGGTAGAATAAAGAAATAAAGATCAGTTATTTTGGAGGTTAGGTTTTGTAATGTCGAAATCAAAAAGGAAAATATTCGGTGTCTTCAATAATGACCGATAGCACATTCCGGCTAAGCAAACATATTCCCTACTTTGCCGGATAGACCGTTTAATTACAACAATCCATTAAAAAACATGGGGCAGGTTTTTATATTGTGCGCCTAATGCAATATTGGTTTTCATCATTAAATTAAGGAGCTAGTAAATGAAACTGTGGAAAGGACGCTGGTTAATTGTTGTTTCGATAATACACACCGTTGTTGGTATGGTACTTTTTCCTGAAGTACTATTATCAATAATCAGGCGGGGTGTATTCGATACAGTTGGAACAGACCCGATGACCGGCGCGGTTGCCTGGTTTTTCCTCTTCGGGATCGTATTGTTCATCAGTGGTTTGGGCATTTACGAACTTGAGAAATCCTTAAATGGATGGGTTCCGAAGTCTATCGGATGGAGTCTACTAGTTCTTGTATTGTTAGGAGTAATTCTAATGCCTGTGTCCGGTTTCTGGCTTGCCCTTCCTACTGCTATCGCTATTCTGATAGGAAAACCGAATGCACAATCAACAGCTACAAATTAGTGAATAGAATATTTGGAGATTGGATGAAATTGAACTGGAAAAACTTTTTAATTTTGGGAGGATCGATAAGCATAATAATCGGGCTTCTGCATTTAGTTATTATTTTTTATGGCGCGGCGGCTTACAGGTATTTTGACGCTGGTGAAGAAATGGCGTTAATGGCTGAAAGAGGTTCACTCCTGCCCGCAATAACAACATTCTTCATTGCTTCAATTTTAATTATTTGGGGACTGTATGCTTTTGCCGGAGTTGGACTTATTAGAAGATTCCCATTTTTACGATCCGCTTTGGTTGTTATATCAGTAATTTTCACGTTACGAGGGATCATGTTTTTTTATGAAATTTATGAAGTGATTATGTTGCATAAATTGGAATTGTTAAAAGAAGTTCTGTTTTCATCCGTATCATTGATTACCGGTTTAGCCTATTTAATCGGGATAAAATTTGGTTGGCAAGTATTGAGAAAAACAGTTTAACAGAAATCTCAACCATGGCGGCTTCTTCGCAGCCAACTAATTGATGAGTTTTTGGTCTTAACTTTTTAATCCAACAGAGTGGATTCATGATTTTTAGAAACGGTTTATTTTTATAATTGATTTCCGCCAAGGACAGAGAGGTAAAAAAAAAGTTGCGTATGTGATATTTTTTCAGTTGTTTTTGGCGGATGTTTAATAACAAAAGTATTAGGCGCTCAAAAGTATATGGATGCGATTGAAAAACTTGGTTTCGAAAAGTGGTTCAAAGATAAAATCGATTTAGCTAAACCGGCTGAATATAAAATTGCCAGAGTAATTGCCGTTAATAAAAACAACTACATTGTTTCTAACGGGAAGGATGAAATATTTGCCGAGCTGACGGGAAAATTTATTTTCAATAGTGATTCGGCTTTGGACTTCCCTACCGTTGGCGATTGGGTTTATACTCAATTATTTGACGATGCTTCGTTGGCTATCATTCACGAAATATTTCCCCGCAGATCATTATTAAAAAGAAAAACATCGGGGAAGAAAATCGACTACCAATTAATCGCCGCTAATATTGATACGGCGATCATTATGCAATCGTTGGATAATAATTATAATTTAAGAAGACTGGAACGCTACCTGGTGGTGATAAACGAGAGTAATATTACGCCGGTTATTTTTTTAAGTAAGAGCGATCTTTTGAGCAGAGATGAAATTGAAAAAAAGAAAAACGATATTTATAACATTGAACCGGGAATTAAAATTATCGACTTCAGTAACAACAATTTCTCCGACATAGCAAACATAAAGGAGCATCTTACACCAACAAAAACCTACTGTTTATTAGGTTCATCCGGCGTTGGTAAAACCACGTTATTAAACAATCTGATCCAAAATGAGTTATATAAAACGCAAGAGGTAAGAGAGAAAGACGGAAGAGGAAAACATACAACTACCCGCCGTGAACTTATTGTTCTGGAAAACGGAGCGATAATTATTGATAATCCGGGTATGCGTGAACTTGGAGTTATCTCGATTGAATCGGGACTAAACGAAACCTTCGATGAAATTGCTGCATTATCAGCCCAATGCCGTTTTAGTGATTGCACCCATACCATCGAGCAAGGCTGCGCCATTTTGAAAGCATTAGAAGAAGGGGTTATTTCAAATGAACGGTACAAGAATTATATTAAACTTTATAAAGAATCTTTATATAACGAAATGTCATATTATGAAAAGAGACAAAAAGACAAATCGTTCGGCAAATATATTCACTCGATTTTGAAATATAAAAAAGATAAAAAATAACAAAACAATATTTTGATAAACACATCGGAAATCATTCGAGAGGACGAAAACAAAATGAAAAGTGAAAACTATTCATCCATCTACCGGAGCATACATTGGGCAATTGCTATTTCAATGATCCTTATTGCAGTAACCATTTTTCTAAGATTAACTTGGCTAAATAAAAATCACGTTGCCGGAATTATAAGCAACTATATGGTTACTACCGGGCAATCATTAACTCAGGATCAAATGATCCTCTTAGCAAAAAAGATTAGAAAACCGATGTGGGAATGGCATATTTATTTAGGTTATGTTTTAACCAGGTTGTTCAGCATTAGATTTTTCCTTCCCCTTTTCGGTGAGATGAAATTTAAGAATCCTTTAGCCAAACAAATTGATTTAAAAGAAAAATTTAAGAGTTGGGTTTATTTAATATTTTATTGCTGCATAGTAATTACTCTCGTCACCGGACTGGTGATAGAACTGGGTCCAAAATATCTTAAGGAAAGTATGGAGGAGATTCACGTACTCTCGATTTATTACCTGAGCGTTTTCATCATCCTTCATTTGGGAGGAGTTTTGTTGGCAGAATTCACAAAAGAGAAAGGCATTATTTCCAAAATTGTGAGTGGAAGTAAAGGGATTGAAGAATAAAACGAAGAGTGCAACATGATTGAAGATTACTTTCCCCCATTCCCCGTCTTGAAAACTACAAGGTTTGTACTTCGTAAATTAACCCAGAATGATGAAGCGGAAATATTTATTCTACGTTCTGATGAAGATGTGTTGAAGTATCTCGATATCCCCAAGGCAGAATCCCTAGACGACGCACGAAAATTTATCGATAAAATAATCAACAGAAATAATATAAACGAGTGGGTTTATTGGGCGATCTCATTTAAGAATGAACCAAAACTTCTTGGAACGATCTGTTTATGGAATGTTTCACGGGATGAATCTAAAGCGGATATCGGATTTACACTTCTACCGGACTTTCAAGGAAAGGGAATAATGCAGGAAGTCATTCCCGTGGTTTTGGAGTATGGATTTAGAGAAATGAAACTTGGAAAAATATATGGGGAAGTATCTCCGGGAAATATAAAGTCGATAAAACTTTTAGAAAAGTTTGGGTTTATGTGTACGGGTGATTCGGAAAATACTTTGATCTATACTTTAGATAGAGATCAAAAGTAAGAATATTATTAATCCTGAATACTGAGCATTGAATTCTTTTTTTATAATCCTCTGCAATTTCTTAATTTCACACACGTTTTAACTTAAATATTAATCGATCCCTTATCATCAATGTTGGTCTTATGAAAAAAACAGTTTTATCGGTTGCGGTCTCAATTCTTTTCTTCACTTCCACTACTCTTTTCAGTCAGAAGAGTAATACGAAAACAGAACCTGATTCTTTAAAGAAAATATCTTTATCCGGTTTGCAATTCAGAAGCATCGGTCCCGCAATAACCGGTGGAAGAGTAAGGCACATAAAAGTAAATCCGCAGAACAAATCGGAATATTACATTGCATCCGGCAGCGGTTCTTTATGGAAAACGGTAAACAGAGGAATTACCTTCTCCCCTTCTTTTGAAAATCAAAATACTTACGCAATCGGCGCGGTAGAAATTGATCCGACTAATCCAAACGTACTTTGGATTGGAACCGGCGAGAACAGTAATCATAATAATTCGGGTTACGGAGACGGCATTTATAAAAGCGAAGACGGCGGGAAAAGTTGGAACAACATGGGATTAAAAACTTCCGAACATATCGGCGCGATGGGTTCGTTAAGAAAAGAAGGAGGCGAAAGAGGAATTTTCAAAACTACAGACGGTGGAAAAACCTGGCAGAATTCTTTAAAGATCAGCCAATACACCGGCTGTTATGAAGTTTTTATGGATCCGAGGAATTCTAAATTGTTATACGCGGTCGCGCATCAACGAATGAGAAAACTATACACCGGGGTTTACGGCGGATCTGAAAGCGGAATCTACAAAAGTACAGATTCCGGAACAACCTGGAATAAATTAAAAAGCGGACTTCCATCAGAAGAAGTTGGAAGAATCGGAATGGCGATCTCTCCCGTTAATCCCGATGTACTTTATGCGATCATCGATGCAAAAAACGAAAAGGGATTTTACAAAAGCACTAATCGCGGTGCAAGTTGGTCAAAACAGAACAGCTATGTTTCAGCTTACACATTTTATTTCCAAAAAATTTATTGCGATGTAAAAGATGTGAACCGCGTTTACAGCATGGACGTTTTTATTAAAGTTACAAATGATGGCGGAAAGACCTGGACAAATTTAGGAGAAAAAAATAAACATGTTGATAATCACGGCTTCTGGATTGATCCCGATGACAACAAACATTTGATTTCCGGATGCGACGGCGGTGTTTATGAAACGTACGATCAAGGACAAAATTGGGCATTCAGAAATAATATTCCCATCACAGAAATTTATAAAGTTGCAACGGATAACGCGCTTCCCTTCTATAACGTTTACATCGGAACACAAGATAACAACAGTCTCTTTGGACCATCGCGTACAATAAATTCAAGCGGGATTACAAATCAAGATTGGACTTTTACTCTTGGCGGAGATGGTTTTCAATCGCAAGTTGATTGGCAGGATCCGAACACCGTTTATGCACAATCTCAGAACGGAGGGTTGGTTCGCTTCGATAAAAAGAGCGGAGAAAAATTATATATAAGACCCTATGATTTTTCCGATACTTCTTACCGTTTTGATTGGGACGCTCCTCTTTTGATTTCAAGACACGATCATAAACGATTATACTTCGGCGGAAATAAATTGTTCCGTTCAAATGATCAGGGAAACACTTGGGACGAAATAAGTGGAGATTTAACACGCGGTTACCCGGCTAATTTCCAGAAGCTTATGGGAAAAAGCTGGAGTATGGATGAAATGGTGAGCAAAAGTTCGATGGCGCAGATCGTTACAATTGCTGAATCGCCTCTTGATGAAAATGTTTTGTTTGCCGGTTCGGGAGACGGATTGATTCATTACTCAAACAACAGTGGGAAAAGTTGGACGAAAGCTTCATCGATAGAAAATTTACCGCAATATGCGCGCGTTCATCAGATCATCGCTTCTCATTTTAACAAACTTGTTGCTTACGCTGCCTGCCATAATTTTCATGATGGTGATTATCGCCCGTATCTTTATAAGACTGAAGACGGCGGGAAATCATGGAAACAGATTAACGCAAATTTGCCGGAGATGGGATCGACATACACTATTGCAGAGGATTATATTAATGCGAATCTTTTATTTGTAGGAACACAGTTCGGTGTTTTCTTCAGTAATAACGGCGGTAAGGAATGGATTCAGTTGAAGAACGGTTTACCGACAATTCAAGTTTTTAATTTAAAGATTCAAGAAAGAGAAACTGATCTTGTAGTTTCAACCTACGGCAGAGGAGTTTATATTCTTGATAATTATTCGTCACTTCGTCTCATGGCAAAAGAGAATTTGGCAAATGATGCTTTTATCTTTCCAATCAAGGATGCGCAAATGTTCATCCCGGCAGATCCTTTTGGCTATGGTGGTATAGGCTCGATGGGAGCGAGTTTCTTTTCAACTCCAAATCCGCAAATAGGAGCAGCAATAAATTATTTTATAAAAGATGAAGTGAAATCATTAAAGGATAAACGAAGAGAACTCGAAAAAGAAAAACAGAAAAAAGGAGAAGATGTCTCGTTCCCGACTTATGCTGAACTGAAAAAGGAAAGCGAACAACCGGAAGCATTTTTACTTTTTACTATTTCGGATGATAAAGGAAATGTAGTAAAGAAAATTAAAACCGGAATAAACAAAGGTTCAAATAAATTAGTTTGGGATTTCCGCTACGATACTTTCTCTCCTATCTCGAATACTGTGTTTGATAATTCTGTCCCATGGAATGAGCCGGAAAAAGGTTACATGGCGGTTCCCGGTAAATACAAAATTTCGTTATCAAAATTTGAGGATGGCATTTTTACCGAAATGTGCCCGGGTCAAGAGTTTAAATGTGTTCCACTCAATATAAACGCGTTAACCGCGGCGGATAAAGAGTCACTCGACAACTTTAATAAAAAAGTTGCTGAACTAACAAGAGTAATCACCGGCGCAGACGCTTACAGAAATGAACTTGTGAACAAGATTTCCTACTTCAAGAAAGCTGTATTTGAAACTGCAAAAGTTCCAGCGGATACATATAATAAGATATTAGCAGTAAGTTTAAAACTCGAAGAGTTGAATAAAAAATTCAACGGAGATAATTTGAGAAGCAAGTATGAAGGCGGGACTCCGACCGCACTGAGAGAAAGAGTTGAACTAATCACTTCATCGTTGTGGAGTACCACATCTGCGCCAACAACCACATTTATCAAATCGTATGAAACTGCTGCGAACAGTTTTGGCGAGATATTAAAATCATTGACCTCTGTAGGAGAAGAAGTTGAAGCGATTGAGAGAATTCTAAAAGAGAACGGAGCGCCATATACGCCCGGACGTTTTCCGAATTTGGAGACGAAATAAAATTTAAGTCAATTTATGGATTAAATCAGATGGGAATATTTCTCCATGGTGAATTACAACTGTTGATGACAAGTTATATTTTGCTATTATTAAGTCGATTAAAGTTGGCCGAACAACTAGAATTAATTTTTTCTCTTCAGCAATTGCTTCAGAAATAATTTCAGTCAAAACCGGCTCTAACCCTGAGCTGCGTAACTCTAATGGTCCAATTTCATCAATAATAATTAGTCTATTTGGGGATTGGAGCGCATCAACTAATATTTGTTGTGCCCAAAGTAAAGCTTCTGATGAAAAAATGTAATTACCAATGGTTACGACTTTTTCTTCCTCTGTTTGATTTTCAAGTTCCAGTTTTCTCTTTTCACCGGAAATCACATCGACAAGATATTTTATTCCCTTAATTCGTGGTTGTAGAATGCCGCAGACATTTTGTTTCCGCAAAAATATTTCTTGTAAATAAGTTGACTTTCCTACTCCCTTCTCACCGGAAAAAATAAAAACATTACTCATAAAGATCGAAAAATAATATATTGATCAATGTCAGTTTTACAAACAGTTTTATACGTTTAAATCCCGTTGCTGACGAAGAGCGAGTAAAGCATTCTTTGATAATTGTTTTGTAATACGGAAGCGTATGCAGAATAGATTCAATTTCAACAGTATATTTATTCTGGTTGGAAGCTATTAATCTTTTAAAATACTTCAGCGCAATTGGTCCTAAGAAGAAAAACCAAAGAAGTGTAATGCTGATTGCGCGAAAGATCGTAATGAGTATAGCCGAAACATGTCCGTTATGATTTCCAGAATAGAAATAAGAAATGAAAAGAGCTGTGAGTAAAAAGAGAAAGACGATAATTCCGGATAATTTTTGGAACCAGAACTTCTTTTTCTTTTTTGCTGAAATGAGAGATGCGTTTTCAGCAATTTTTATTTTTTCCAATGGGATTAACAGAGATGAATCATTAAAACCGGATATTACTTTTGGAATTCGAGCAGCAATGATCCCGAATAACGTTCCGAATATTAAGTGGAGTATCAGGTAAAGAGCAATTAAGTAATAACTAAAATGGATCTCAGTGCCGAGAAAGCTAAATTGTTTCAAAACATAATTAAAGAAAAGATCGATCGCTTTCCAGAGGGTTGTTCCAAATAACATCGTCACCAAAAATAATTTCTGCAAAGCCGAATACATCGATGCAAGAATTGCCAAAGATATGGCGGAAAGCGCAAAAAACTTTTTTGAAGAAAAAAGAAGTTCACCTAATAACCCTTGAATGAGAACCGCAACAAAAGCCGCCAACGGCGTGTATGGACTAACAACAGCTTTTATTACAATCACTATCAACGTAGCTTTTGTGATACTTCCTTTTTTATCCGAAAGAAATGCGAGTAATGCAATAAGAATGGAAGCTACTCCACCAACGATCAATCCGGTAAAAGGGATATCGAAAGCATGAAGAAGCCCGCCAAGAGCGGCTTCGTTCAAAGCCCAAAGTGCGGTTATTTTTTGAAAGGCTAAATTGGAATGAGGAAATTGTCGCTGCTCGGTTGTCAAATAGTTCTTTCAGATTTGAAAGGTTAGATTTTATTAATTTGAATATTGAATATTGGACAAAGAATAAAGAAGTTTTTGTACTTCAACATTCTACATTCCCTGGTCGTTATTCAAAATTTTTTTTAGTTCTGACTTTGTACGCCCATAGGGATTCGAACCCCAAACCTTCTGATCCGAAGTCATCGAGAATCGTGGGTTTTTCGCTTAAAATAAAGGGTTTTTATGGAACTCCATACATAGTCCATACACTAAAGGAGTTCAAAAATGTTCTTAGCAAAAAACAAAAAATCTTCTTTTTACCAAATCATATATTTCGTCAATGGTAAAAGAAAAACTCGTTCGACCAAAATGACAAACAAAACGGAGGCGGTTCAGTTTCTTGAAGAATTTAAAAAATCTTTCAAAATTCCTTCGAGCGCAGAGCCTTTAATAATTAAAAACTCTTTTATTAAAAATACTTTCCTTCTTTCAGATTTCAAAGAAGAATATCTTGAATATACTAAATCAGTAAAGTCAAAAAAATATGTTGATTCAATATTCAACTCTTTCAAATTCTTTATTGCTTTCTGCGGCGATATTCCTTTAGATAAAGTTGATAATCGTATGGTTGATAAATTTATTAATACAACATTCATTCGCACACAAAGAGGCGCTCATCTTTATTATCGCACGCTTAAAGCTGCATTTAACAAAGCCATTCAATGGGATTACATCTCCATCAATTCATTTACCAAAGTTAAATTTCCAAGACTCTCAAAAACCTTTCCCGTTTTCATCCCGGAAGATGAATTCCTTATCATTTTAGCAAACACTCAATATCAACATCTAAGAGATATTTTTACAATCGCTTTTTATACCGGGTTACGAATCGGAGAGCTTGTTAATATGCAATGGAACTGGATAGACTTTTTACAAAATCAAATTACAGTAAAGTGCACAGATGATTTTCTAACAAAAAGTAAAAAAGAAAGAATCGTTCCCATGCATGAAAAGGTAAGATCGATTTTAATTAATCGGTTTAATTCTGCAAAGCATTCACCCGATGAAGTTGTTCTTTATCGGAAGAAAGGAAAAATCTTATATCAAGAAGCCATTAGTAAGCAGTTCAAAAAAGTAGTTCGCAAATCAAATCTCAGCGAGAAAATCCACTTCCACACTTTGCGTCATTCCTTCGCTTCCCTTTTGGTTCAGCGAGGTGTATCATTGTATGTAGTCAAAGAATTACTTGGACACGAATCACTTGTCACTACTCAAATCTATGCTCATCTACAGCAACAAAATTTAAGGGATGCAGTAAATTTATTGTGATTCTTTTTGCTTTTATTTACTATAATTTATATATTCAATTAATCAATTGAATAATTTATTAGAGTGCCGTATGACCGGAAGAGAATTTAAGGATTTAACATTCCAACAGTTTGCTAACATTGCTACCGCTTTTGCCAGTCCCAAACGGCTTGAGTTGATCGATATTCTTTCTCAAGGTGAAAGAGATGTTGATACTCTCTCCATCGAAACTAATATGAACTTCGCTAATACTTCTCGTCATCTGCAAATATTGAAAAGCTCAAAAATTGTGGTGAGCAGAAAAGAAGGCGTTAGAGTTCTTTATAGTTTGGCAAACGAAGAAGTGGTTAAATGCTGGAGAGGATTACAGATCCTATCAGAAAAAAGCGCATCAGAAATTAGAGAAACCGCCCGTCTCTTTTTCGAGGAACGAACTGCCCTTGTTCCAATATCTTCTAAAGAGTTAATGGAAAGACTCAACAAGGATGAAGTCACCTTAATTGACGTAAGACCGAAAGAAGAATTTTTAAGTGGACATCTTCCAAAGGCGATTTCGATTCCGTTGAAAGAACTCAAAGAAAAATCATCTGAATTACTTTCCAGCAGAGAGATAGTAGCTTATTGCCGGGGTCCATATTGTGTGCTCGCAGCCGAAGCTGCAAAATTTTTAAATAAGAAAGGATTCAATGTTGTAATCCTAAAGGAAGATGTAAATTCATGGCGGGCTCAAGGGCTGCCGGTTCAAACTTAATTTTAATTTGTGTTTTATGAAGATTCGTGAAAGCGGCATGCCGGAAGAAACTTATTGGGAATCTTTACTCAATACCCAATTAATTCTTTCGCAGCTAAAGTTCGATGATACAATAATTGATGCTGTAGAATTTGGTTCAGGTTATGGAACATTTACAATTCCAGCAGCTAAAATTATTAAAGGTACCTTATTTGCTCTGGATATTGATTTAGTAATGATCGATCGCTTGAATAAAAGGATAGATGAAACAAAATTACTTAACATAAAAATTAGCAAACGCGATTTTATGAATGAAGGAACCGGACTTGCAGATAGCTCGGTTGATTATGTTATGCTTTTCAATATTCTTCACGCAGAAAATCCTTACATCCTTTTAAATGAAACCTACCGAATTTTAAAACCCGGCGGTAGTGTTGGAGTAATTCATTGGATACATTCCACAACTACTCCGCGTGGTCCGTCTTTGGATATTCGCCCTACTCCACTTCAATGTATTAATTGGTTAGCCAAAGCAAAATTTGAAATATTAAAAAACGAGATAAATCTACCACCATATCATTTTGGAATACTTGCAACTAAAGAATAATTAAACAAAAAAAATATCATAGGAGAATATTTATGAAATACCTTATTATTATCAATGACGCACCTTACGGAACAGAAAAAGCTTACAATGCATTTCGTCTTGCAATGCAAATACAGAAAGACTTCCCGGAAAATGAAGTTAGAATTTTTCTAATGGCAGACGCTGCTACTTGTGCTTTACCAAATACAAATACACCGAACGGTTATTACAATATTGAAAGAATGCTCAAATCCGTTTTATTGAAAGGCGGACAAGTTAAAATTTGTGGCACATGTGCGGATGCACGCGGTATTAAAAATCTTCCCTTGATTGAAGGAGCGCAAATCAGCACTATGGCTGAATTAACAGCGTGGACAGTTGAATCTGATAAAGTTATTACATTTTAATAAAGGAGATAGTATGTTCCAAAAAATTATGCAGGCAGTAATGCCATCACAAAAAATGATTGATATGTTTACTCTTAAAATAATAAGCGATCAATCAATAGAAGAAATAATTAATAAGGTTCAAACAGAATGCGACAATTATAAATTTGCGCTACTTACCACTTATAATTATCACGAAATAGTTGAGGCTAAAGGCTTTCCAATTAAAAGAAAAGTTTTTATTTATGAAATATGCCAGGCTAAAACTGCATCGCTTATGCTGACTGATCATCCCGATTTCTCGATTTTCATGCCTTGCAAATTGGCAATTTATGAACAAGACGATAAAACAGTTATTTCTACAATGAATATGGAAATAATGCTTAATGCAGTAAGTTCAAATCAAGAACTTTATAACAACGCAACAACATTATTCAATACGTTAAAATCAATGATGAATTCATTATCGGGTAACTAAAAAAATATTATCTTTTTATTGTGGTAAATATCTTTTATCAATTTTCTTGATGATAAATATAGAGCATACTCACTTTTCTTTTGTGTATGCTCTATATCGCGTTGCCCTAAAAATTATTGCTTCAACGCTCACCTGCAGCAACAAAATTTGAGAGATGCAGTGAATTTACTGTAATTTCGCACTTTTGGACGCATGGACGCAATTTTCATCTTTTTCAAACGCAATTGAAAATTCATTTTTTTACGTCCATACGTCCAAATTCTTTCCATCTTTACCTAACCCACCTCACTCATAATCCTAATCCTAATCTTAATCCTAATCGCGCACTCTGTCTTTTCCCCTTTTTACTTTTTACTTTTAACTTACTCTCACTGTCTCAAAGTCCCACATTCCCACAGTCTCATCCTCCACTTTGCTCCCGCTACGCCGCCTCCTTCTGCTCCCCTTCCCTATACTCAATAAACCTCTCTGCTCCCGATTTCCACTCCTCCACCTTCAGCCCCTTGTTCTTCCCGTACACCCTCAGCCAACTCGTAAAACGCCGCTGCGAAAGCTTTGCCCAGTCGGGATTTTCCGTCAGATAATTTTTATACAGCTCATTTTTATCATACCGGCAATTAGGCTGAAATTCCTTTGAGAACTCTACAAAATCTTCACACGTTTCATTAATCAATTGCTTTAACGCCATATTTTGTAAAGGATAAGGGCACAAACCTTTCTCCAGATACAATTGCAGACATTCAAGCATGAAAGTGTCAAAACGATTCCATTCTTCTCTGCTCCATCCTTCAAAAAATGAATGCCCGAATTCATCTGTCGGTCTATGATTTTTATTGTAATGATCCGTGTATTCTATAACAAACTGCCTGTCTATGGCAGAATCATCGATTCCCTTCATTACATAATTTGTTGAACATATCAACTTTGGTGACTTCTCATATGGCAGATATATCTCGTCCTTATTTTTTCTCTCTATCGTGATCCCGTCCGAAATAACCGAAAATAGTTTCTCAAAGGGAAAATTCTTATCCAGATCATCAAACGCCAACACATTACAGTCAACTCCTACCCGTTGGAATGCAAAGTTCTTTCCGGGACTAAAAGTCCTTCCATCAAGAATAACCGTTTTCCTTAATTTTCCGATTCCCCTTATCGTTAATCCTTTTCCGCTTCTTCCCGAAGCTCCGTCACTGATTATTTCATCAATGAGTAAGATCGCTTTTTCCTCCCCCGCTTTTTTCTTTCGGTAAAGCATATATCCTATCGCCGTTCTTAAGGATAACATTCTTGCCCCATCTTTTCCTACCGCATTGTAGAGAAAATCTTCGTACTCAGAACGGAGAACAACCTCCTCATATTCCCTGCTGATGATCTCATTCTCCCAGATGCAGCCTTGCAATTTCTCATATGGGTGAAGATATTTTGAATCTTCCGTAACCTCCACAAATCCATTCGTAAAAAAGAAGAATGATGATTCGTTTGTGTCCTCACAAAATCCTATCGGTTTAGTGATCAAGAATTCAAAGAAATTCTCTGTAAATATTTGTGCTGTATTCTTTATGATTAAGTCGAGCACCATATCTCTATTTGCTGTTCCGAATTCACTTGCCGGTATCTGGTTCAAATAGTTCATCACTACATATTCCTTCACTTCGGCTGGATTTATCTCATGCACAATATTTTCAACAATCCGCACGAACACATATTTTCTTTCTATCCTTATTTTACAGAATCCCCCTTCTTCAAGTAACCGTTTTATGCGTGGTCGTGAAAGTTTTAATCTTTCTTTCTCAAAGTACCATATCTTTATTAACGGCTTTACCCATCCGAATCTTTCTGCAAGATGATAAAGACTCCCGAGTGTTACTCGCCCATCATAATCCTTTACCAACTCATCAAATTTTTTGTTCAGTTGTTGCTCTGTGTCTGAATAATTTTCGTTTGCAAGACTCATCTCCACAAAATATTTTCTCCCCTCTTCTCCATACGGAACAAGAGCAAAACCGATTCTATACCACTCTTCATAACAATTTGAAGGTAAGGTTTTACTTAAACTCTCCAATGCGCTTTCTAACCTTTCACTATCATAATGTGATGGTTCTTCTTTTCTTTCCATTTTTGGCGTTCTTTCTTTTAGCGTCGTTACTTCTATTTCAAAATACTTTGAGATTACTTCAATCAATTTTTCCGCGTCGATATATGGAGGCAGTTCTCTCGGTTCATCATAATAAAAAGTATACATCCCGCCGCTTTCATGCATAGAGGGAGGAAGAACAGTCTGACAATTCTTCCATCTCACCTCAACATGTTTGCAGATGTTTTTCCCTTTCGGTTTAAATTTATAGACAGCTTTTTCACCACCGAACTTTTTACTTAAAATCCCTTTGTCATCCTTTACTCGTATGTAAATATGAAATCCTTCACCGCTTCCGCTTTGTATTACCCATGGATATTTCTCCGGCAGTTCCAAAGCGCAGATAAGCTTATCCAGAAACTCATAATCCTCCACAATATCTAAATCCAGATTTCTTACATCATCATTTCCCAAGACAACACTGATACCCGTTGAATTACTCCAATCCATTTTTTCAATATCCTCCTCAGTTTGCTTTTCGCTCTGCCATTTATCCCAAAGAATTTTCGGTCTCTTCCCTTGTATCGGCAAAACATTAAACCCGAATTCCTGATGATATTGCAAACCAATTTCTTTAACTGTACTCATTTTATTCACCTTTTTTTATTGTATGATTAATTTTATTTCGTTTTTATTCAATAGTCCTTCTCCATTTGAGAGAAGATTTAGGCCTGCCCGCCTCTGGCGCGAGTGAGGTTCATTCAATTTATTTATTGCCTCTTTCAAACTATCCATATTCAAATGACTATAAATCTCCGTTGTTGCTATCGAACTATGCCCCAACAATTCCTTAATGGTATAAAGCGAAACTCCCTTCTGTGCAAGATTTGAAGCGAACGAATGCCTCAAGGAATGGAAATGAATTCCCTTATCGATCCCCGCAGCTTTACATGCATCCTTAAACTTTTTAGAAATGTAATCTCCCGTCCATCGCATCCCATTTGACTTCGCAAAAACAAAACCATTTATTTTCTCCTCCTTAATAAGGGGGAGAATAAAAGAGGGGGTCTCCTTCATTCTCTCCCCCTTGATAAGGGGGAGAACAAAAGAGGGGGTTTTTATTCTTGTAAACACTTCAAACAGCTCATCACAAATCGGTATATACCTTTGATTCCGCCCTTTAGTGGTAAAGCTTTCATCACCTACGGTTATAATTCTTGCTGATAAGTCCACATTCTTCCAAGTCAAGTTCACCAATTCATTTAATCTCATTCCGGTATAAAACGCAGAAATCACAACATCCCTAATTACATTATTCCCCTCATCCCTACTGCCTACTTCCCTTTGCCTACTGCCTATTGCCCTCTGCCCACTGTTTTCTGCCCTTTGCACACTGCCTTCTGCCAACTGCTGACTGATCACTGCCAACTGCTCACTTGTAATATATGCCGGTGCCACCTTTTGCCTTTTCGGTAGCTTAACTTTTTTGAAGTAATTCTCAGAAATGTATCCCCAATCAATAGCCTTATTAAAAGCGGCTTTCAAAGTCCGATAGTAAACTCGATTCCCCTTGGCTACTTTTCGCTGAAGATGAGTAAGAAAATTTTCAACCTCTTTTAATCCGATTGACTTAATTGATTTTTGTGGACCGAAATAGTCAGTTAAGTGCTTAAATGAATTTCCAACCGATTTGAAATAAGCCGCCGTTCTATTTTGCTTAATGAAGTCGCTATACTCTTGAGCAAATACCCGCAACGTTACAACTTCCTTTTGCTCAACTTGTGGCATAATTGAAAAAAGTATTTTAAACTTTTCCATATCCTCAAGAGAATAATTGTTTAATATATTTTGCATTTCATTTTCCATTTTCAAACCTTACTAATTCACTTTAATTACTAATGCTGAGCGAAGTCGAAGCATCTGTTCAATCCGCGTCATCCGCTTGCTATTGTTTTTTCTTAATCTTAATCTTATTCTTAATCTTAATCTCACGGCGGAATTCCTAATTCGTAATTCCTAATTCTCTTCACGGCGGTTCCTCATCTTCCTCATCAATATTATTTTCCTTCTCCATAAAATCCTTAACGTCCCCTTCTTTCACCTTTTCACTTGACACTTTCACCTTACCGATAACCCAGTCATCAAGTTCATGCCTCAAGAAGAATAGCATCTTCCCAGATGGCTTGTAAAATCTTATTTGTTGTGTATGGATTATCTTATAGAGGTAGCTTGGCTTAAATCCAAGATACGCGCACGCTTCTTTGAAGCTTAGCGGTTGGTTATCTATTTTCTTTAGAAGGTTTTCAATACTTGTTAGTTTTTGAAGTACTGAAGTTCTGGTTTGTTTTTTCTCTTGTTTCATCATTACGCCTATTATTTTTGATAATGTTGGACGTAATAATACTGTTCCCCTACCCTTTTAAATCGTAGGTTTAGTAGCTACTAAGTTTTCCTTACTTGCTCTATATGGCGGGTCAATTCATTTAAAATAAGTTCTTTTTTATTAAATGATTTCTCTATGAGTATTTTTACAAATTTTACCAATTCCTTACTGTTAGAATTTCGCTCAAAATTCTCGATATCATCTTTTCGTGCATAATACTGATCCGCAAAATTCTTTAACTTTAATGGTTCAGTAAAAAATATTTTTGCAATTTGGGTTACTTCAGTATTCATTGCAATTAAATTCGCATCATACATTGCTTCAAAAATTCTAACTATATCACTAACCCCACTTTTACTTATAATCTTAATAACACTATCATCATTTATTATCTCATTATTTGCTTTTTCTTTTTCCTCATCATGTTTTTTCGTTACCTTTTCCTCTATCTCCCACTGCATAAACTCTTCAAAGCTCGGTTTCAACCCGACATTCTCATCTATTTCCGGTGGATTGTTTTTCTTCTCTTTTAGCACGAATCTCAAATACTTTACCTGATCTTCAACCGTTTCAAACTCCCCGCATTTGGCTATCACTTTCTCTCTAACGAAATTGAAACAATCTTCTCTTTTCACATTTTCTCCTTTTTAATTTTGACTTCTAAAATAATATTACTAATTTTTATACAAAAATAGAGGTTTTTGTGGGACTTTCGGTGTTGGGTCTTTGTGAAAACAAGTTCTAATAAAATTAATAAGAATATTTACTTCTTATCTGAAGAGAGATTTGATACTCTTTCTCGTCTTTTTATTGATCAAATCTATCCTCATATAAACAAACTGGATGATAGTAATTCCTCTTCCTTTATCCTCAATGCTATAGCTTATAACGAGTCTTGTATTATTTCTTCTCCTCTTTCACCTAACATTGCGGCGCTTACTAAAAGAATTAATTCCGATATTAAAACCCTACAAAAAGTTCACTATCCTCCAATCTTTTTAATCTATCTCGTTAGTGGCTCGTTATTTGAAAAGCGAGAGGATATTTATAATTATAACGCTTCGCTTTCAAAAAATAGTTATCAAGTGATGACTCATGATGACTGGGCAATGGATGAAATATTGATTCGTTGCGCTAAACATCCCCCCTTTCAAAAAGCTTTTGATCTCCAATCTCGTTATGAAACTCTTTATGATGTCCCCCGGATTGAACAAAATGTTATAGAGGAAATATTTTCGAACGTCTTCTCAATTAATAAAAATGAAATCAAAATCCCCCCGTTTGAAAAAGCCTACTTAAAACTAAAACTTAAAATTGAACGAAACTTCAAATTTGACTTCTATAATGACGTAAAAATTCTTTTTAATGCTAACTGGACAAACAAAGTAATTGTTGAAGACTTTATTAAACTCAATTTTCATCGCTACGAATCTCAACTTTATACGGTACTCGGTCTCGTTCAAAATCAATTTCTAACAGTGGAAGAAAATTTCAAAGGAGTTAGCGATTTTCCCGTAAACAATCCGGTTTATTTTGAAATGCTTGCTCAAGTAATTCTTCCTCCGGATAAAAAAGTTGAACCCCGTTATCTTGCGACTGCTAAAGCAATTGTTCTTTTCTTCTTTGAATACTGCGACTTTGGCCGTAAAACCACAGATGATCCTCTATCTTTATTTAATAAATAATACATCCCGATGATTATCCCGACCAAATATGAGAACATCAAAGAAAATCCTCTTATTATTGGTTACCATATCATTGCACTATTAAAAGAAAATCCTCTTTCGTTTCTCGAAATTCATCACCAGCTTTTTCAATTTAAAAAAATTGAATTAGGTTATGAGAACCTCTTGGAAACTCTTACGTTTCTTTACCTCTCTGAAATAATCGAAATCGATAACAACATCATAAGACTAAAAAATGATTCTCAATAAACTTTACACCACCCCGAAAGAATTATTCAAGCCGATTACTTTTCACAACGGCTTAAATATAATTTTTGCTCATAAAGATGAAAATGGTAATTCCGGTTCTTCCGTGGAGGTTGACTCTCAAAAATCTTCTCTTCATGCTGTTGGTAAATCTACTGTTCTCGATCTTATTTCTTTTGCTTTATTATCCGACTTCAGCGAAACATCTTCTCATCGACTTTACAACGCATACGAGAAAAAAAATCTGCACGGCATTTCTGTAGTCCTTGATTTTTCCATCGGTAACACGAACTATCAAATTAAACGTTCTTTCGATAATCCAAATAAGGACATCTATTTTGGTTCTCTTGCTATGCCTCGTCCTCTCCTTGGTTTAGGGAAGCAACGTGAACAACTTTTTAATCTTCTTTTCTATCGAAAAGATTTTCCCGATTCTCTCAATTCTTATTGGTACCAAAAGTTACTTTCATTTTTCATAAAAGTTAAAAAGCGGGATGATTTATTTTCAGATCCTATCGATTTTTCTCGAAATCTTTCTGATCTTGATTTTGTTCCCTTCCACTTTTTCCTTTTAAATATCGATAACTCCATCCCTTCGGAACATCGTGATATTTCAGAAGATATTTCCAAACTTGACCTCTCATTGAAGGATAACGAAAAACTTCTTAAAGATAACTTCAAAACAAATGATATAGACAAAATTCGTAATATGGGCAAAAAACTCACAGCATCAATTCTCAAACTTGATACTCGTATTGCTGAATTTAAACTCACTGAAGATTATAAAGAACTGGAAACACAAGCAGATGAACTTACTAAAGAAATTAAAAAACTTTGGTTCGATAATATGATAAAATCCTCCCCTCTGATGCTCATGATGATCTTGATAAAATTACTTCAATTTATAATGAAGTTAATTCCCTTCTTGCGGGCAACATTAAAAAGGATTTAGATGATGCTATTCTTTTTAGAAAGGCAATCCTTAGCTCAAGAAAAGAATTTGCCGATGAGGAAGAAGGAAGATTAAATAGTAATATCTTGCTACGGAATCAGAAAATTGAAGCTTACGAATCCGACCGTAAAAAACTCTTTATAGAACTCTCTAACCAGAAAGCTCTTACTGATTTAACCAACGCATATACACGGCTTTCAAAACTCCAAATCGAATTGACTGACATCAACACTTCTCTTAAAAACATTGATAAAATCAGTAAATCAATTTCTGAAAAACATGACGAACACGCCAAAGTACTCGATAAAGTGAATGACTACCTTGAATTTATTTTACCCGCCGTTAAACATTTCAGTGAACTCCTCTCTTCAATCTCCGGTAAATTATTCTTGGATTCTCACGAAGTAAGGATTTTTGACATTATCGAAACTGATGATAAACAAAAATTAAAAATCTCAGTCCTTGAGGGAAGTATCATTGACTCTACCGGCATCAATCAAGTTCGCACTCTTATTTACGATACTGCCGTCTTATTAAATATTATTAACAAAAACCTTAACGCACCTCATTTCATTGCGCACGATGGCATTTTTGAGAACTTACATAAAACTCATTTCTTTGCATTCGTTTCGTTTATTGATGAACTGATAGCTAATAACACTAAGTTTCAATATATTTTAACATTAAATGATCAGAATTACTTTGATGAGATAAAAGATTTT
>Ga0209417_1002155_pt1 | contig 32073 bp, 31 predicted proteins | sample RifGroF2_FD_184002 | JGI IMG/M metagenome (GOLD analysis project Ga0209417, IMG submission 184002) | Groundwater microbial communities from Rifle, Colorado, USA - Groundwater F2 (SPAdes) (version 2) | ecosystem: Environmental > Aquatic > Deep subsurface > Groundwater | place: Rifle, Colorado... | reverse complement strand
ACGGCTTCCATATAGACAAAATAAAAAACAACACCATTGTATTCGGCTTTGGAAAAAAGTTTAGCGAAATCTTTCTCGAACAAGGCTTTGTCCTGTTCCTGGTTCTTCGACTTAATATCATGATTTCCGGCAACATAATGAACAGGAAGCTTGAGTCCCTTAAATATTCTTAAAGCGTCTTCCCGCGCCTTCTCATCGGTCATGCCCTTATCCACTATGTCACCTGTGCATGCGACAAACTCAGCCCGCATGGGAAGATTATTTATTTTATCCACAATTTTTTCAGCCCGCTCAGAATTTTCCGGCGTCCCGAAGTGGGTATCCGTCACCTGAACAAAATAAAAATGCGTTCCCTTGCTTTTTATATCTTCAGCATTAAGCGAAAACAGAAAAGAGAAAACTACAAACAGAAAGAATATTTTTTTCAATGTTTTCATCTGACTTCAAAATCTTTCGGTTTAGCTGTTCAGTTTCTGCAGGGCTTTACGGATTATATTCTCGCTGGAAGCCTCCTTTTCGTCAAGGGCTTCAGCTATTTCAATAACAGTTTTCTGGGCCTTATCGCGTTTAAAGCCGAGCTGTTCGAGAGCGAGGAGAGCATCTTCGACAGACCTTGCCTTGGTATCCGGCAGTTTGCTTTCCGTGTAAACCCCTGTTGTGATTTTGCTTACTTTGTCGCGCAGTTCCACAACAAGGCGTTCCGCTGTTTTCTTACCTATTCCGTTGATTTTGCTCAGGACTTTGATATCAGCGGAGGCGATGGCATTGCAGAAGGATGAAACAGGCATTCCGCTCATTATATTGGCGGCGGATTTTACGCCGATGCCGTTCACCGTTATCAGCAGTTCAAAAAGCTCTTTTTCTTCTTTAGTCGCAAAGCCGAAAAGCTGAATGGCGTCCTCTCTGACATGCGTATATGTGAGAATATCGACGTTTTCACCCGGCCTCGGAAGTTTATCATAAGTGCTGAGGGGAATAAATATCCTGTATCCTATGCCGTTGACATCAACAATTATTTCAGTCAATGCGGCTTCCAGCAGTTTTCCTCTAATCCTGGCTATCATATTAATCCTTTGGGTTGAAAAAAGCGCACCTTATTAACATTTTCTTATTCTATTCCGTCCTCAGAGCTTTTCAAGGGTGCGGAACTGCTTTGACGGGTATCGGCATCATCTGGGCGTTGAGGACGGCATCAGCTCCTGAAGCATCTGAATGGCCTCCTTGTCTCCGTTCCGCGCCGCCTGGCCCAGCCATTTCACGGCCTCTTTGTAATCCTTTTTAGTACCCGTGCCCTGAAGATAACAGAACGCCACTTTTCTCTGCGCTCCGGCATCGTTCTGAATGGCCTCCTTGTCTCCGTTCCGCGCCGCCTGGCCCAGCCATTTCACGGCCTCTTTGTAATCCTTTTTAGTACCCGTGCCCTGAAGATAACAGAACGCCACTTTTCTCTGCGCTCCCGCATCGTTCTGAAGGGCCGCCTGTTTGAACCAGTAAAAAGCCGCTCCGGGGTCCGCCGAAATTACAGTGCCTTCCTCAAAAAAAGTCGCTATGTTGTATTGCGCGTGAGAATTGCCGAGCTTCGCGGATTCAAAAAACAGTTCCGCCGCTTTCTGTTTATTCATTTTTTGTCCTATTCCCTCATAAGCAAAAACACCGAGCTTAAAAATGGCATACGGGTTCTTTTTCACGGCGGCTTTTTCGTACCATTCGATAGCGGTATTTATATCATGATCAACGTAATTTCCAGTTGAATAATAATCCCCCATTTTAACCTGGGCCATGGGAAGGCCTTTTTCAGCGGCGTTTTTAAAAAGGCTGAAAGCTTTTTCGGGATTGGGTTTGACCCCGTTTCCATACTCGTAACAGTAAGCAAGCTTCGCCTGTCCTTCCATATCTCCCCTCTCAGCGGCTTTCTTCAGCCATAATATCATTTTTTCCTCGCTTTTAACTCCGCCGACGCCGTCATAATAACAATCCGCCAGCAGTCTCATGGACGCACCGTCTCCGTCTGCCGCCGACTTTTTCAGCATTTGAAAAGCTTTATTTTTAAGTTCGGTATCGGCATTTTCTCTGGAGAGATAAAGAGAGGCAAGCTCCCGTGTCGCCGGAGGAAAACCTTTTTCAGAAAGTTCCATCAGAAGTTTTTCAGCTTTTTCATGGTCCGGAAAGATAGGCGGTGTTTTATTTGCCTCTTCAGGTTCGATGCCGTGGACATAGCATAACGCCATGTTGAATTTAGCCTGCGCAATGCCGCCTTCGGCCGCTTTTTTATAAGATTGGAAAGCATGAAACGCGCTTTTTTGCAAACCCGCGCCCTGCTCGTAGCATAGTCCCAGATTAAACTGTGCCGCAGCGTTTCCGGCCTGCGCCGCTTTTCCGTACCAGAATGCGGCAAGCGTGTAATTTTTAGGCCTCTTTTCTCCATAAAAATATTCATTGCCTAATTGCATCTGCGCATCCACATCGCCAGCCTTGGCCTTTTCGCGCAGGGGGTCTGTTTTTTCCTCGAACATCTCCTGCCGGACTGTATTTTCTTTCTTCGCGGTCGCGGCAAAAACGACGGATTGCAGAGATAAAACCACAAAAATAATTGTAATCAGATAATTGTTTTTCATATAAAAATCTAAAACCCTTTAAAAACATTATTCTATCGCGTTTATTTATTTTTGCCAGCAAGATGCCTGAAACGTCTTATACCTTCTTTCGGCGAAATACAGTATTCCTTCTGAAAGGCCAGGCAAAAATGTGAGAGATATTTAAATCCAGACCTGACCGCGATTTCCTTGACAGAAAGGTTGCTGTTCGCGATGAGTTCCATTATGAACGCCTTGCGCCTCTGATTTCTGTAAGCCAGAGGATTTATCTGATAGCGTTCCTGAAAGAGCCCCCGCAAATGATCCGCGCTGCATGAACATGATTTGCTGAGTTCCAAAATGCTTCTTGAAAAATTTCTATCTTCATCTATAAGGTTTTTCAGTTTTTCCACCGGAGAATATGCCAGAGTATCGGCGGTTTCGTCAATCATAAATCTTAAAATATTCATAACTCCCAGACGGGCGCGCAATGAATTTTTCGGCGTCGGATTTAAATAAGCCTCCTGTATGCGCTTCAATTCCATCTGCCATCCCGCGACTCGCTCGAAAGGAACATTCACAAAAAACGGCAGGAATATGCTTTCCGTTCCATTCATGAATTCGGCATTCAATTTGTTCTGAGAGTAAGCGAGGGGCATATCTTTCAGCATAATAACCCAGTTCTCACGTTTTTTCCCCATCTCAAAATCTATTTTCATTCCCGGCAGCCTTATGCCCAGATAAGCCCCTGTGCCGGAATTTTCTTCTCTGAGGAGCTTTCCGTCCGGTAAGTGGACTTTAAGGTATTTGCAGCCGCCGACATAAAAAGTTATCCACGGACATGAGACGGTCTGTATAAACTTTTCCGCTTTCCTGTATATGCCTATGTGGGTTATTGAAAAATTAAGCATTGTTTATTAATACCTGTTTTTTATAACTTATCTCTTTTTTATGTTATTGTCAATAAGTAACTGTCTGTATTATAATTATAGTAAATTTATAACTATAAGACAAATACTATGATCAGCGGATTAACACTTATATTCATTACGGGGGTCCTGTGGGGGCTTGTAGGGATTATCTTCAGCCGCACTGTGAGCAGGAAAGAAAACTTCCATGCGTTCATGCTTTTATCCAGTTTTTTCTGCGCGGCAGGAGCATGGGCATTTCTTCCTGATTATACAAAAATCATCTCGGGAGATTTTTCCGGGACTCTTCAGTTGCTTGCGGTCATGACGGGGGTGGCTTTTCTCGGGTCTACAGGTTTCCTGTTCATGAAAAACGCGATGAACAATGACGGGCATCATGGAATAATATGGACAATAGCCCAGTCAGCCATGATAATTCCCTTTATAGCATCGTTCATTTTATGGGATGAAAAAATTACTTTATTCAAGGTTCTCGGACTCATCACAATTCTGCTGAGTCTTTTCATGTTCGGTATGAAAAAATCGGAAAGTCTATCCGATCCCGATAAAAAGAATGGGAAGAAATGGTTTCTTTTTGCGCTTTCAGCTTTCATATTTCTGGGTATATCTCAGGCATTCAGCACAATGCCGTCACATTGGACAGGGTGGCATGACAACGCGTCTCTCAGAGTCCCCGTTTACAGTCTTTCAGCTTTTCTGTTCTGGATATTATACTTTCTTTTAAAAAGCTCTAACGTCAAATTTATTTTTCTGCCTGCGTTTTCTTATGCTTTAGCAGGGCTTCTTGGACAAGTAACCCTGTATAAAAGCCTTGATATAATGTCCGCCAGAAACATGACATCAATTGTTTATCCGGCTTCAATAGCGGTCTCCATTCTCATTTTTTTCCTGTACAGCATTTTTATAATAAGGGAAAAATCAGGGGCTGGCGTCCGGACAGGTTTTTTATTTGCCCTCGCGGGCATAATAATGATTTCAATATAAGATAAAAACAAGGAGTTTCTTATGGGTATCAGTATCGGTTTAGTCGGTCTTGGGGCTTTCGGTTCGGCGTTCGCGGATTTATTCAGAAGCCATCCTCTGGTTGACAGGATAGCGTTGTGCGACCGCGAACCGGAGAGAATAGAAAAATTCGCGAAGAAAGAATCCTGGAAGAAAAAGTTCAACCCTAAAGATATTTACGCGTCTCTGGACGATATATGCAGGAGCGATATCGACGCATTGGTTATGATTACTCAGCCGTGGCTCCACGCGCCGCAATGCGTTCAGGCGATGGAAGCCGGAAAACATGTTTACAGCGCTGTCCCCATAATTTCAGTTCCGGACGGGGGTGAAATTCTCGACTGGTGCGATAAAATCATAAGCGCCTGCAAAAAAACCGGCATGTCATATATGCTTGGCGAAACTACATTCTTCCATCCCGAAGCCATGTTCTGCCGGAAAAAAGCCGCTGAAGGGGCTTTCGGTGATTTCGTTTATGCGGAGGGTGAATATTTTCATGATCTGGATTTGGGGTGTTCTCTGAGGAAAGTTCAGGAACGCCGGGAAGCGAGCGCATCCGGCAGGGAATGGGCAGAAAAGGCAAAGCTCGAATACAGGAAACGGGGAATAAAAAACGGCCCGATGCATTATCCTACTCATTCTACTTCCGGCCCTGTATGTGTAATGAAAGCACATGCCGTTAAAGTTACCGCTTACGGCTATGCCAACAGAAATGATGATCCTTTTTTTGCTGATGACGCTTTCAGCAATGAAACGGCGATTTTTAAGATGAGCAACGGCGCGACTGTCAGGATATGCGAATTCAGGGAAGTCGGCACAGCCGGCTCTGAGGCTTTCAGGATAATGGGAACAAAAGCTTCCTACGCCGAAAACAAATGGATGGAAAACGGGCGTACAGCGCCATTAAGCGCTACGCCACTGAATAAAATCGAAATTTCCGATGAGGAAATGAGAGACCGTTTGCCGCCGGAAGTGGAGAAAGCATTTCTTTCCGTCTATAACGAAGGCAAAGCTCCTGACGAACAAAACGCCGATTTCGTTCCGCATGGACACAAGGGTTCTCATCCTTATCTGGTGAATGAATTTGTTGACGCGATAGCCAATAAACGCCAGCCCGCAATTAACGCATGGGAAGCCGCCAGATACATGGCGATGGGTGTAATGGCACATAAGTCAGCGTTAAAAGACGGAGAAACCTTGAATGTCCCCGACTGGGGCGACGCTCCGGAAAAATAAAAAATATCAGTTAAAAACCCTTAGCGTTTCGGGGAGACCGGGAAAACTTCTTTTCAGTTTTCTGTAGATTTTTTCTTCGTCATGCCTTGATGCGATAACAATGAAATCGGCGGTGTTTTCATCCGTCATACTTTGAGTAAAAACAGTTTTAAAGTCGGAACCAAAGATAAAATCGGCAAAATCTGTTTCACCTTTAAACGCCCATTTTTCGCCTTTGTTGATTCGTTCTATCATGGAGACGAGAAGTTTCTTTTTTCTCTCTTCCAGCCTTTTATCCACAAAGCCTTTCCATGTGGAAAGAGCTTCCTCAAAAGCTTTTCTCAGATAGTATGCCGAAAGGAAAGACGTTTCAATGACAGTGTCCTCACCGCTTCCCAGAAAGCGTGACCAGTCTGTTGTAACAAGCCATCCGTTGTTCACGCATTCGTCATAAAATTTAGTTCCCGGAAAAGGTGTGCATACTGAGAATTGCGCTGACTCGGGAGCGGTCTCTACGGCAAAACGGGTTGTTTCCATAATAGTTTCGTAAGTCTCGCCGGGAAGCCCGAACGTGAAAGTCAGATGTAATTTGATGCCCAGTGATTTGGTTTTTTCTATTGCCCTTGTAAGCTTGTCAAACTTGGTCCCCTTTTCACACGAGTCAAGAAGTTCAGGTGAAACACTCTCCACTCCGTATTTAATGGAATAAAGGCCGGCGGCGGCGAGATTTTCCAGCATGGAATCGCTCATGCAGTCAGCGCGCGCCATGATGGACCAGGGATATTTGTCAAGGCCCCTGCCCCTGATTTTATCCGAGAGTTCCCGCATCCTGTCCTCGCCTATATTGGCGGTGTCATCATCAAAGTAAAATGATTCGCATCCGTAAGATTCTATAAGGTGTTCCACTTCGTCAAGGGCCTTGTCAATATCCCTTGGCCTGTATGCCCTGTTTCCATATATCAGCTGAGGCCATACGCAAAACGAACACTTGAAAGGACATCCCCTGGAAAGCCAACTTTGCGCGCTGGGAGAAGGCAGCCCGCAGACCGGATCGGAATAGTTCTGCATGGGAAGATGCTCGAAAAGAGGCCTCGGGAGTTCGTCAAGGTCTGAAACGGAAGCAAACCCTTCATCCCTGTTAAATTTTCTCCCGGGATGAATAACCCCCGGTATCATATCAAAATGCCTGTCATTCGATATCGCGCCCGCAAGTTCAAGAAGCGTCTCCTCATATTCTCCGGCTATCCAGAAATCGGGAAACTTCTTCTCGTTCATGTATTCGGCAGCCATTTCAGGCGAGTGGCATCCGCCGCAGACAAATACGGCTGTCGGCAGGTGTTTTCTCAGGCTGAAGAGAAGCTCCATATCATAATTAAAACTCGGCGTTGAGGTTTCAATAAATATCATATCCGGATGGAACAGGGATACTCTCTTATGGAAATTCTCAATGAAAAGGCCCTCCGCGACAGCGTCAACAAGCAATACGTCATGTCCGCCTTTCCTCAAGCTTGACGCGGCAATTGCCATAAAAAAAGGAAAAGGAATATAACGCGGAAGCCGGGCGCCCGGCGGACATTTCTGGAAGTGGGGCCAGCGCGAACCAGCCCTGACGCCCCACAGTCCGGGAGTATTTTCCTCATACCAAGGGGGATTTGCAAGAAGTATCTTCATAAAAACAAATTCCCCTCTACTTATTAAAAATAAAAAAGAGCTTTGGGCTGATCGTTATTTTTTGCTGAAAACCTCAGCAAGATCAATTTCCGAAAAAGCGCTGAGCGCGATCAGTGTTTTGGTATGCGTAATACCTTCTATCTGGTGCGGCATCTGGTCTGCTATGATGGATGAGAGCTCATTATTGTCATTGACCCTGACCATCGCGACGAGGTCATATTCTCCCGCTACAGCGTAAACTTCAGTAACCCCTTTGATTTTAAGAACGTCCTGTATGACAGTTTTGAGCTGCGGGCGGTCAACATTGATTAATACAATTCCTGTTATCATTATTTATCTCCTCTTTTATATTGTGTTCATATCATAAATAAGTTACAAATTTAGCGACGAAGAGAACGAATATCAAATAATAAAGCCTTTAAATTTGTCAATAATTCAGGTTTTACTGTTTTAAAATAGCGGAAAGGACGTTATTTTTAATGTTTTATTCATCAAAAATTTTTAACGGGTATACTATGTCTGAAAAAATTGAAACTATCGTGATTCTGGATTTCGGTTCTCAATACAGCCAGCTGATAGCCAGGCGCATCAGGGAATGCAATGTTTACAGTAAAATACTTCCGTATTATACTTCCGCCGCTAAAATACGCGAAGAAATGCCTTCCGGCATAATCCTGAGCGGCGGCCCGGCAAGCGTTTACGCCCCAAAAGCTCCGAAATGCGACAAGGCCATTTTCACTCTGGGCATTCCGGTACTCGGTATATGTTACGGCCTCCAGCTTGCCATACAGACGCTCGGCGGCAAAGTCACCAGGGGCAAAGCCCGCGAATATGGAAAGGCCGAATTAAGGGTTTCAGAAAAAGACAAGCTTTTCAAGGGCCTCCCGGCCAAACTTCAGGTCTGGATGTCCCACGGAGACAAAGTCCAGAAAATCCCCGCCGGCTTCAAAAAACTCGCGGAAACCGGCAACACTGAATACGCCGCCGTCGTCTCAAAAGATAGAAATTTCTACGGCATACAGTTTCATCCGGAAGTCGTTCACACTCCGCGCGGAAAAGAGATCATAAAGAATTTTTGTTCCATATGCGGATGCAAAGGCAACTGGACAATGGCCTCCTTCATAGAACAGAATATTAAGGACATAAAAGGAAAAACAGGAAAAGAAAAAGTCATCCTCGGTCTGAGCGGAGGAGTTGACTCATCCGTCGCCGCCGCCCTTATACACAAGGCCATAGGCAAACAGCTCAAGTGCATTTTTGTCAATAACGGAGTGCTCCGCAAAGGTGAAGCCGAAAAAGTACGGGATGTATTCGCGAAAAATTTCAAGATGGATTTGACGTATATAGACGCTGAAACCCGTTTTTTAAAGAAACTTGCCGGCATTACTGATCCCGAAAGAAAAAGAAAAATTATCGGCAATGAGTTCGTCAAAGTCTTTGAAGAAGCCGCTTCCAAAATAAAAGGCGCAAGCTTTCTGGCACAAGGCACTACTTATCCGGACGTGATTGAAAGCGTTCCCATAGACGGCAATCCAAGTTCCATGATAAAAAGCCATCACAACGTGGGCGGACTCCCTGAAAAAATGAAACTCAAGCTCCTCGAACCCCTGGGCCGTCTCTTTAAAGATGAAGTAAGAGAAGTCGGGCGGCAACTCGGTTTGCCCGAAGAAATCGTCATGAGACAACCTTTTCCCGGCCCCGGCCTCGCCGTCCGAATTATCGGTCCCGTAAGCAAAGAAGCTTTGACTCCCTTGAGAGAAGCTGACTATATAATTGTCGAAGAAATGAAAAAAGCCGGTTATTATTATAAGATATGGCAGGCGTTCGCGGTCTTTCTTCCGGTCAAGACAGTTGGTGTCATGGGCGATGAGCGGACTTATGAAAACGTAATAGCCCTGCGTGCCGTCGAAAGCATGGACGGCATGACCGCCGATTGGGTCAAACTTCCGTATGATTTGCTGGAAACCATATCGAGCCGGATAATAAATGAAGTCAGCGGCATCAACCGGGTAGTTTATGATCTGACATCAAAACCCCCCGGCACCATCGAATGGGAGTGACGGAGTCACTCTTATTGTCTTCGCTCAACTTCGTTTGCGAAGGGGGGATGGAGATGCTTTTGGGTACTGTCACTCACTTATGTTGAGGCTGAAAATGCAAAAATTCTTTTAATTGGGAGTTGATTTATGGCGGACGGAAAAAAATCTTCAGGGAAGACATATGTGTTCGGATGCGGATGCCTCTTTTTTCTTCTCCTGCTGCTTGCTGCTTTTATCATGGGAGCAATGTACGGCAGGGAACTTGTCGACAAGACCACTGAAAGGATAAACACCATCAGTGAAGCCATTCATAAAGCGTTCGGCGACGCTTCCGAGGACGCTGAAAAAGGCGTTGAAAAAATCGATGCCGAAATAGAAAAAACCATTAATCAGGTGAAATAATCCCGATGCAGATAATATCAGGCATCGCAAGAGGCTTGTTTCTTTCAACGCCAAAAGGTTACGATTTGCGCCCTACCGCTGTTCGCGCCAGAAAAGCGCTCTTCGACAGCATCCGCGAATTTCAGGAACTGAACGTCATTGACCTCTTCGCCGGTTCCGGCGCGCTGGGCCTTGAAGCCGCCAGCAGAGGCGCGTCATCAGTAACATTCATAGATAACTCCAGACAACACTGCAAAATCATTCAGGAAAATATAGAGAAACTCAAAAAATCCGGTGTCGATGCCGATATGAAACTGATATGCGGAGATGCCTCAAACCCATCTTTCTGTACCCGGAACACCCAAGCCCCCGATCTGATTTTTGCCGATCCTCCTTATGCGGATTCCCCCTCATATTTCGACAGATTTATGCGAAAAACTGAAAATCCCGGATATTTTTCCGGAACATTACTTATATGGGAACTTCCTGACAGCAAAAGAGATATAAAACATTTTCAAAGCATCGCCCCTTGGCGGATTGAAAAAAAAAGAGCATTCGGAAGTACCGAATTCCTTTATCTGAAAATAATTTGAAATTATTTAAAGCAAGAATGCTTTTGTATTTGACATGCACTGAAACAAGGTCTAAACTATACAAATGGAGTGATTTAATATAACTTTTTACTTTCAACTGAAAAGGAGTCAATATGGGGATTCTGAACAGGGTTGTCAATATAGTCATTCTCGTACTTGCATTAGCATCGGCGGCTTTTTCCTTTCTACTCTTTCAGAAACGTGAAGTTTTTGTAGACGGTTGGAATAAATTGACTTCGACTATAAACAGCACAGCCTCAGAACTCGATAAGGGAAGCGGCACAAAATCAGCCGCCAAACTTACAGCCGCCACCCTTGACCATACAAAATATGAAGAACTCGACAAACTCCTTCCCGAACTCAAAAAACAGGCATCAGAGGTAGCCGCTCAGAGAAATACCCTTGCCGGAGCTCTGAAAGAAGTCGCGACAACACTGGAAATAGATACTCCCGTCGAAACCACCGACCTTCAGAATATAGCCAGTTACAGCGCCAAGAAAGATGAAGTTCTCGGCTCCGTCGCAAAAATACAGGAAAGAGATAACGGCTTGATTAAAGACATCAGAACAGTCGGGACCAAAGTCGGCGTCAGCCTTGATGAAAAAGCCCTCAAAGGACCGGATGCATACAAGGCGGAAACAAGCAAACTCAACGCTCAGGTTGACAGAGTCAAAACACGCGTTGACAAATATTCTGAAAACCTGAAACAGGTCGCGCAGGTCGTCGGCGCTACTCCCCCTCCCGCTTCTGAAGAATATCCCGCAGCCCTTAAAGACATTTCAACGAAAGTTACAACGCTTAAAAGCGACTATACTCAGGCCGTTAAGGAAAAAGAAAACCTCAAGACTGAGGTCGCCAAGCTTCAGACTTCCGTTGATAAGCTCGGACAGGAAAGCAATGAAGATAAAAACATTATTACTACTCAGAAAAAAGAAATAGGTAAACTTCAGGGCGAAATCAGGAAACTTGCCGGAACTACTGATGACAGTGACCCTCTGAATATCGCCACTGAAGGCGACCCGAAAAACCTCAGGCTCCTTAAGGGAAAAATTGTTGAAGTCAGCAAAAAATGGGACTTTGTTGTCATTGACCTGGGTGCAAGGAATGATGTCGAACAGACTGTAGGACAGAAAAAACTTCCGTTGAAAGTCTTCCTCCCGAATAACGAAGATATGCTTGTCGCAAGAGAGCTCAACGGAGATAAGAGTGAGTTCGTAGGCAGAATAAGATTAGTGAAAGTTTATGATACCTGTTCCATCGCCAATGTACTTCCTTCTCCTATGGGCACAAATTCAATAAAACCCGGCGATATCGTTTTCTTCAGCGATGACACCATTGACAAAATCATAAATTCATCGAAAAAGAAAACTGCCGCTACTGACGCTGCCGCCACTCCCGCTGAAGAAAAAGCGGTAGAGAAAAAAGAAGAAAAAAACAACGAGTAACTGGGTATAGGGAAAGGAACTGAAACAATGTTTTCTTCAAAGATATTTACGGTTACGACTATAGTGGCCCTGGTGCTCCTTATTGCAGCAATAGTAATGCAGGTACTTGAAATGAAAGCCTATTCAATGTTCTAAAGGGCGGTATTATGAAGCGCTTTCTGCTTATATTTTCAATTTTTACAATTGTCCTTATTTGTTTCTGTCTCTCCGGTTGCGAAAGCCCCCAGGAAAGAAGAGGCATAACCCCGCTTCCCCAGAACCAACCTCAGGATTGGGAAAGCAAACCTTATAAGAATATGGGAAGCTGATTTAATAAAATCAGACGTATTGCATTAGCTGTTCATTCATTCTGAAAGCATTTTCCAGCAAACGCCCGCAATCGCCGGACGCAATTTCCTCGACGCTCAGACGCGACAAAGCAAGCATAAAATGGAAACGTGTCTTAACGTGATTTCTCATCTCCGCGTCAAGAGTTTCAATATTTAACGACGCAAGTTCCGCAAGCTTTTTCAGAGCGTTGAAAGCTTCATCTCCAAGCTCGCCCCTGTAATACTCAATTCTTGCTTTTCCTGTTTCCGAAAGAGTCCCCCTGTCAATACCCATAAAATCAAGAAAAAGCCGGGCACTGTATGATTTTTCGACTGCGGTTATACCCATGTAATCAGCTATGATTTCATCAAGCAGACGTTTGCGCATTGAACCGAAGAGTCTTTCCATCACATAATGGGCGGCTTCGTGTTCAATCCTTATCTTCATTGATTTTTCCAGCCACTCTGTTTCCGTCATTCCGATTTTCCCCGGAGCTATCCCGCTGTAAAAGCCTCTGCTTATGATGATGAATTTATCCTGGTAAAGTTCTTTCGGTATTTTCCCGAAAAGGAAACTGCCGGATATTTTTGCCAGTCTGTCCCGGTTTTTGTATCCGCTTATCGCAAAAGCCCCGACGGATGCGGGCAGTTCGACCGGTTCATTCCTGCAAGTCAACGCCGAAACTATGCTCTTGAAATCGTCCCTTTCGGATACGCTTATAACGGGAATTTTTCCGGCGATTGTCTGATGCAGATATATCTTTATCTTTTCAGGGGCATCAAGGCGCAACCCCTCTTCGGCATCGCGTTCTAAAGCTTCAAAACCTTTTTCCTGTGTGGCTTTATACCCGGGTGTTTTGCTTATTCCGTCCACTACCGGGAAGTTGAGCTCGATGAGCTTGTCTTTCAATGCCATAAAGGAATGCGCCTTCTCAATGATTTGGCTGTATTCAATCCAGTCTGAAACAAACGCCTCGTCCGTCAAGGGCAGCCTTATAACATTTCCTCTTTCCGGAAATTTAAAAACATTCTTATTGTATTCTATAAGTTCTTCAGCCGCAGGCCCGGGTATCCCGAGTCCGGAGAGAACAGAACGTCTGAAATCATCAGTCACTTTTACATCCATCCGCTTTTCCATATGAAAACAATAAAGCAATCTTTTTCCCAATTCCTATTGCCAACAGCAAAAATTATTGATAAATTCTACGGAGAACAATGTAACAATTCAGGATCTGCCGTAGATAAACGTAAGGAACAAAAGGGTACTGGATATGGACATCGATGAAAAAAACAAAAGATTCACCATCCTCTGGACAGCCGCTATGCCGACCGTTTCAAGTTATGTCTTCTCAATGCTCCCGAACCGTTCTGAACATGATGATATAATCCAGAATACAGCGCTGGCGGCCTTGAAAAAATTTGACCGGTATGAGGAAAGCCGTTCTTTTCTTTCATGGGTAATAGGCATAGCCAAATACGAGATATTAGGAAGCCGCAGAAACTTCGCGCGGACACCGTTTATCCCGCTGGAACCCATAATTGACCGCATTGCCGACCTGCATGAGGAGATGACTGACGAACTGGATGAACGCAGCGCCGCCCTCAGAAAATGCATGGAAGAGCTCAAAGGAAAGAACCTGAGCCTTCTTCAGCTTCGCTATAAGGAATCGATGAATTTTGAAAAAGCGGCATCTGAACTCGGCATCGCTCCGGGAGCGGCCAGAACTGCCGTCTCAAGAATCAGAGGGTCTCTGAAAAAATGCATTGAACAGAGAATGAGCGCGCTATAAGATGGAGGAAACAACGATGAATATCATGAAAATTATTGAAAGCTACCTTCATAATGAATGCTCTTCAGAAGAGAACAAACGCCTTCTGGAATGGCTTCAGGAAAGTGATGAAAACATCAGGACTTTTATAAGGGAAACCCATGACCACATAAATATACTTGACTTTTTCAGTGCTGAAGAATTCACCGAAAACAGGAACATAAGTTTTCCGTCAACTGACGAGGAACTGGATGAAGACGAACTGAAAAAAGCCGCCGGTGGACAGAATGAGCCGCCGCCGCAAAAACCTCCTATACAGTAATAAAAATTAATCTGTCTATAAATTCTATGGTTGGCAAACACTATCCGAAGATGAGTTGAGCATATCGTATTTCAGCGCCATATTAAAGCTGTCAAAAACAAATTTCTCATCGGCTGTGAGTTTCCCGTCCTCAAAAACTTTCCGGCCTGTCCTCCTGCTCATGAAATCATACGCAAATTCAAGTTTTTTGTCGCCCTTTTCAGCCTTCATGAGCCTGTTCTGCGCGTCCCAGGTATATTTCCAGCCGTTGGGGGCGGCGGTCATATTGCCGTATTCATCGTATTTGAAGCTCGGATTTGCGAACTGCTTGAGTTTGTTGAATGCATAAGCATTTCCCCTGAAAGCAAGGCTGTTGCCGATTTTATCGTAACTGTAATCATAGCTTTTCCGTCTGAGGATTTAGCCGAAACGAGCTGCCCGAATTCATCGTATTTGTATTCCCATTTGATGCCGTTTATATCAACTTTGATTCTGCGGTTCATATTGTCGTATTCGTAGGCGCAGAGAAGTTTCCCGTTAAGCGTTTTTGAGACCAGTCGTCCGCCCTTGTCATAAGTACGGTTCTCAAGATAGCCCGGGCCTTTCATGGAGCTGACATAGCCTTTCTTGTCGTATTCATAACTGTTCTCTGTTAGGAGAGGACGATGAATTACTTATTGCTGGATTTTCCGCTTTGGCTCGGACATTCTTTTCGGCGGTTTCAAATGCATTCCGTAAGGCTGTTAATATAGTTTTTCTACAATTTTTGAAACTTCCTTCAAGGAGAAACAGTTTCCGGTGATAATTAATAGATACTAATATTTCTTTACTTTTATTATCTGTTATTATTACTTTAACCTTTTTAGTCATAAAGAAACTCACCGTAAAATGTCCCAATCCAGGAGGCAGACAAAGGCCTCGTTCCGTATAAATTTCCACTTTCATAACCTTATTTTTTTTTGCGTGTTTGGTAGGAAACGCCATTTTTAAGTCTTTTTCAAAAAAAAGTGTTATATCAAAAGTTAAAGGTAAATTAATGTCACTCTTATCGTCCATCTTAAAATATTTATAAGAGTTGGGAACAAAGTCCGGGTTGACGTATATTGCGATTTCTTTTCCAGAAGAGGTGAGGTAAAATACAAGTATTAATACAAGTAATACCAAAACACTTGAAATTATAAAATACATTGTTTTTCTTTTCATACTCCGTGTGAATTTCCTTTTTGAATTATGTATCTCTTTATAAACTAACAAATATCCTAGTTCCCTTTTTTGAATGCACACCAGCATTTGGGGAACCATGCACTCAAGTATGTATCAAATTTTCCCGATGTAAAGGCAATAGCTTGTTGTCTTCTTGAATCCGAGTCATCTGCTACATCACCTGGCTCATACATTCCATGTTCCCCAAACCCGTAAAACGGATTCCATGTAAAACTACAAGGTTTTATATTTGAGAAATATATTTTTTATTTATCAGTAACTTTTTGTTCTGTAATTGGAGAGGGTGATGGATTACCCATTGGTTTTTCTTCAGCTTCTGTTTGGCTTCTTTTTGCAAAAGCTTCCCTCAAGGCTGCTTCAATGGCATCCATGCAAGCTTTAAAAGCTCCATCACTGGCAAAAAGTCCGCGCTGGTAAACAATAGATATCAACTTTTTCTTGTTTTTGGAATCTGTGATTGTGATTTCAACCTTTTTGGGCATAAAAAAAATCGGTTTAAAATGTCTTGATAGTCTAGGTGGCAAACAAAAACCTCGTTCTTCACAAACTTTCACATCCAAAATCCCAGCTTTAGCCCTTTTGGGTGGAGAAGGCATTTTCATATCTTCCCAAAAGAAGCTTCTTACAGTGTGGTCAACAGCTACCATACCTATTTTCCCATTTAAAGTTGCTTCTATTTCACACCATTTATAGTCGTTGGGATTAAAATCTGGACTTATACTTATAGTTGTTTTTTTGCCTGCGATTGCCACGCAACCTCCTTTTGCAATAAATAATATCAAAACTACGATGCACAAAAAAACTGCAATGTATATCTTTTTCTTGGATTTCATGATTTTATTTCCTTTATAGCATAGTCGTTTTTCATTAGGAACCGCCTTTAAAAGTACACCAACATTTAGAAAACCATCTTGGTAAATATAATGCAAATTTATTTTGTGTAAAGGAAATGGACAATGATCTCTGCGATGTACTTACGCTCTGTGAACATTGAACTGAGTTTCAATGCTTGTTTCCCGTAGTTGGCGGTGGTGGGGAACTTGTAGTTTCAGCTTCTGTTTGGGCTTTGGGAAAAACTTTTCGTAGGCCACTTAACACAGCTTCTCCGTAGCCATACCATAGCCCAACACTTGCGAAGAGGCCACGGCGATAAACAATAGACAATAGTTTCTCTTTGCTCTTGTAATCTGTGATTATGACTTCAGCCCTCTTGGTCATGAAGAAAAGTGGCTTAAAATGCATTGATAATCCAGGTGGCAGACAAAAACCATGTTCCTCAAAAACACTTACATTCATAATTCCATCTTTAGTTCCTTGGGGCGGTGATGGCATATTTAATTCTCTCCAAAAAAAATCTGCCATTTTAGCATCTACTGGGGCAATCTTACCGTCTGAAAATTTTTCAAGCTTAGTCCACTTATAGTTGCTTGGATCAAACTTGGGATTTATATTTACAGTAATCTCCTTACCTGCAATTGCCACGCAACCTCCTTTTGCAATAAATAATATCAAAACTACGAAGCAAAAAAAAACTGCAATGTATATCTTTTTCTTGGATTTCATGATACTATTTTTCCATAACATTTTGTTTCAACATAGTTTATTTTTTAATCAAGGGCCTTTTTTAGCCCCTGTCTGTTGCAGTTTCAGGTGGACGCCAGTTTTCGATGTTAACGCGCTGAGCCATTCCACGTCTCCAACAGCAAAAGCCCTGCTCCAGAAAGCTTCTCTTGCGTGTTTTCTGTTTTTGAGTTTTTCCTTTAACGTATTTTTATACCATTTAGGGAATTCTTCAAGCTGTCCGCAAAAAAATTATTTATTGAAGCATTGGGGAATTTATAATTTTTGAGTCTTAAAAGTGGAGCCAATGGTCGGAATCGAACCGACGACCTATTCATTACGAATGAATTGCTCTACCGACTGAGCTACATTGGCGCATTTCAAGCATATATATACGATAAATTACCATAAGGTCGGAAAAGCGCAACAGCGATATTATTGATTTTTTAATTATTGTCCAGGCTGAGCCTGATGTCTTCATCTGAAAGATAACGCCATTTGCCGGTGCTTAAATCACCGATGGAAAGCTTGCCGGTAGCTATGCGTTTGAGGTAAACTGTTCTTGTACTTGCGTATTTCAGGAGTCTTCTGATTTCCCTCTTTTTGCCTTCTTTCATCGTGAAGCGGTATTTTCGAGGAGCAAGTTCCTCTATCGCGGCAGCAAAGAGCTTTTCGCCCTCATCCTCAATGCCGCGCTGAAGGGCTTCAATCATTTCGGCACTCAAGGGTTTGTCCGTCCCGGCTATATAAATTTTTTCTATTCCATACCCGGGGCCTGTGAGTTTTGCCGCATAGTCGCCGTCGTTGGTGAATATCAGCATTCCTTCGCTTTCCTTGTCGAGCCTGCCTACTGAAAAAAGCCTTACATTTTCAAGTCCTATGAGGTCAATTGCTTTTTTAGGCGCGTAAGGGTCGTCGGAAGTGCATATATAGCCGCGCGGCTTGTTCAGCATTATGTAATAGCGCTTTCCAATCCTGAGTTCAGTTCCGTTAAGAGTTACAATGTCTTTTTCATTAACCTTAAATCCTGGTTCCGCGACGGGCGCGCCGTTGACTTTGACGTTTCCGGCTTTTATCAGTTCAGCGCTGCGCCTTCTTGAAGCCGCGCCGCAACTGCTCAGATAATGCGTCAAATTCATCGGGAAAACTTTTGAGGTCTCATCATTTTTCATAAAAATATTCAAACTGCCTGTAAAAAAGCATTCATAAACATATATTTCAGGATACGGAAATTAATAATATTTCAGCATGGGCAAGTATCAAGCCCGGAATTTATTTTATGAATGAAAAAGGCGCTTTATATATTGTTTCAACGCCCATAGGCAATCTTGAGGACATCACCCTGAGGGCGCTGAGAATACTCAAAGAAGCCGATATTGTGGCGGCGGAAGATACAAGGCGTTCCAAAATACTTCTCAATCACTATCAGATAACAACCCCCCTTATCAGTTATCACACGTTTAACGAACATAGAAAGACCTCTGAACTGCTCGAAAAAGTCCTGGCCGGGCAAAAAGTGGCCTTGGTTTCAGACGCGGGCACCCCATGCATTGCCGATCCCGGGTTTCTTCTGGTGCGGGAAGCGCTTAAAGAAGGTATTGTGCCCGAGGTCATACCCGGTGTATCTTCGCTGACTTTTTCAATAGTGTGTACTGGTTTCCCCGTTGACCGTTTCGCGTTCTACGGTTTTGCCCCGGTGAAGAGCGGACGGCGCAAAGATTTTTTTGAGAAAATAGCGCATGAAGACAAGAGCGTTTTCATGTTTGAATCGCCCTATCGGATGAGCAAAGCCCTTGACGATATTGTCCAGCATATCGGCCCCGATACCCCTATAGCGATTATCAGGGAAGCCACAAAAATACATGAAGAAATCCTTCGCGGAACAGCGCTGGAACTGAAAGATGCCTGTTCCTCCAAAAACTGGAAAGGCGAGCTGGTAATCGCCATTTCAAGACTCTCAAGAACTGATTAATTCAAATTTTCTGAAACCTTCAATTCTTGCGATACATAATTTTATCAACTGTATGTGTTCCCTCAAAAAAGCGATGAGTAACTGATGTCTTTGCAGATGAACCCTCTTTTTTTAAGCATTTGTTCAACTCCAGGCATATGCCAAACTCCCCACGGCACAATCACAGTATCGTATTTCACAAGAGCAGATAATATTTCTTTCATTAGATGCTCGTTGCGCTTTGTGATCATATCATCTTCAACGAGAAAAGAATTCTCCGTGTCTTTGGATATTTTTCGGGAAAAATTACTACATTCTTTCAACAATAGAATTACAATTTTTACGATATTCACGTTTCTATCAATCTTTCTATCAAGCAAAGAATGGAATTTCATTATCAAATTCAGACTATCTATAGTTTCGGAAGAAAAGTCAGATACATCCATATCGGCATTTCTGTGAACAATAGTATCCGAAAACTTAGATGGCTGCATGACACCTCCAATCAAGGTAGCCATTCCTTTGTAATCTGATTCTTCCTTAATCAAGTTTTTCTTGTCTGAAGTTCCTTCACTCAAAATGATTGTTCCCCGCGATGGGAACTTTTCTTTCAGGCCTTCATAGAAGTCCTTCCCGGCAATATGGCTCATTCCGAAAAGTATTACTCGCTTGCCTCCCTTCTCGAACGTTTTATTGGCCAACTTTATTGAAGCAGGTGTGACCCGGATAAAGTCAGAGGAGTAGTGCCTTACAGCAAACATAAACATCCCAAACATTGCCGAAATAAAGATGATAATGATTAGCGCCATTCCTCCAGACAACCTCAACAGATAAGCTCTACTGAAGGAGTTTGAGTTCAAGTCTCCCACCCGTAGCAGCCAAGCGCCGCAACACGTCCTTATCAGTAACAGCATCAATATCCCAATCATAAATTGAAATGCGGAAAACAAGACACTTATCAATGTACTGTTCACTTCCGACAACAGGAAGAATTGCAAGCTGACCACTATCGCAGTGGGGATGTAGAGTATTGGCATCAGAAAGAATCTCTTAGGCACACGCGGTGAGAGAAATAGGAGTAATACGACAAAAGAGAAAAGCATGATGCTGAAACTTAAAAAAAGCTCAGATACGGTCCATCCAAAACATGTGCAGAAAATACCAGCGATAGCAGACACCGTATAGTAGCAAAGATAGGCATTCAAGATTGAAAGCAAAGTTCCTTCACCTAAACTTGCTCTGCCGCCACACAAGGTATCCCTAACTATACGCAAAAAAACTTGCACTTTCATATTATTATTTATCCATTGCGGACCTTTTAACTCAGATTAAATATTTTTTCTGCTTCCCGGCATTTAAAACTATGTATCATAAAATCCGAGTGTGTTATAAACGGCTTCTGCTAAATGTAACACGTTATGCGAGCAAATACATCAAAAATCGTCCCTGCTAAATAAGTTTCAACATTATTAATTTTAATTTTTCCCTTCCTATTTATTATTTGTTTTTTTTGTCAATCTCTATTAACTCATTTGCCTTAAACTTTGTTTGCTTAAGAATATTTCCCTGATTTATCTCAATTGTTTACCAAAACAGTAGTAAATGATAATATAGAGCAATAGAAAGTAAAAATAGGGCAAGACAAACAGAAAATAATATGTTAAAATTATAACAAAATAGAGCAATTTAGAGTTTTCGAAATTCAAAAGTTTATCAAAAGGCTAAAGAAGGAGCAGGCAAGATGAAATTCAAGAAACTGGCAATCAATGAAACAGAAAAGCTTATATTCGGTTCAGCTCCGAAACCTGTGAAAACCAGCAGGGGGCTGCTCATAGGCGGAGGACTGGTATATCCTGAGTTGAATTTTACCGTTCCGGAAGGCACCGTCATAAACAGGCATACTCTGGGCGACTTGAAAGAAGCCTATTCCGCCGCGGTAAAAGGCGCCCTTGAACGCGCTGTTCATCTGGATTCCGCAGGGTTTGTCATCGAATTTGAAACGCTGCTGGAAATGACGACTGATCCTTTCATAGGAGTTGAACTTGTAAAGGCTATGAATGAGGTCTGCGACGAGTTCTTTTCCAAATACGGCCTGAAGAGCGAAATACGCCTTACGCCTAATGATACGCGCGACTTTGACCGTCCGCCTCTCATGAGAAGCGGTAAATACCTTGAGGGCATGTTTGAGCTTTTCGAAAAAGGCGCGGCGGCTGGAGGAGATTTGCTCTCCATAGAAAGCACCGGGGGAAAGGAAGTCTGCGACGAAGCCCTCATGAACTGCGATATAAAGAATGTGGTATTTTCGCAGGCTGTCCTTGGTGTCCGTGACATGAAATTTCTCTGGAAAAAAATTGTTGGGATAGCAGAAAAACAGGGAAAAATAGCTGGCGGCGATACTGCCTGTGGTTTCGGAAATACGGCGATGGTGCTGGCGGAAAGACAGTATATCCCGAAAATATTCGCGGCCATTGTCAGGGTCGTAACCGCGACCAGGAGCCTTGTCGCTGTTGAAGAAGGCGCCAGAGGGCCTGACAAGGACTGCGCTTACGAGGGAGTTTTTCTCAAAGCCATAACGGGCATACCAATATCAATGGAGGGAAAAACCGCGGCCTGCGCGCATTTAAGCCCGCTCGGCAATATAGCCGCCGCCTGCGCTGATTTATGGAGCAATGAATCTATACAGAACATAAAACTTCTCGGAGCCATGTCACCGACCGTATATTTCGAACAGCTTGAATATGACGTCAGGCTTATGAACACTTCAAGCAGAGAAGGAGGAGCGGATAAACTTCAGGACTGGCTGGTCAAATCGGATATTTACCATGACCCGCAGGCACTGATACTCGCGCCTGAAAATGTTCTGGCAATTTCAAGGGAAATCGTAAAAGGCCGCAATTACATTGACGCTTCCGTAAAAAGCGCTCTCAAGGGACTGGAAATAATTGAAGCATCCATCGGCAGGGGAGAATTGAAATCCTCCGAACGGGAAAACCTGTGGATAGAAAGGATAAGGGAAGATCTTTTATCCATACCCCTGGATGAAGATAAATTTGTTGAAATGGTACAGCCGTCTCTGGACACCGCCAAAGTGAAACTTGAGGAGTACGGATTTTAAAACAAAGAAAATTTTGTGCAACTGAAATAAATCCGCAAAGCAAACATCATGTACAAGCATTGTCAGTCTGCGCGTATTCAAGCGGCAGAACCGCTGGATGCTTTGCTTTGCGAGCTAAATATTTTTTACACCTAAACAGGTATTGTCTTTTTTCTTTTTAGAAGGGCCTTTAAGACTGCACGGGGTATATCTGTCGGGATACATTTTGCCTGTTTTTAAGTTTATGGCCTTTGCAAGGTCATAAGGGTCAGCGACATTTATACGGGACATTGCGGCAAGCAGGATTTTTCCGGCTGCTATGGCATCTTCTTTAGCGTTGTGATGCTTGAACTCATGTTTCAAATGCCTGCACAAAGTATCCAATTTATAGTTTTCCAAGTCCTTCCATACTTGATTTGCAATTTTGCATGTGCACATATAATCAAAAACTGGAAAAGGGATATTGTAAAGCTGGAGCGCATATCTCATGGCAGACATATCAAAAGCCGCATTATGAGCAATCACAACAGCATTTTCCAAGAGAGGAATTATTTGCGGCAAAAGCTGGTTTATCTCCAACGCGTTTCTGGTGGCCGACTTGGTTATGCCGTGAATGGAAACATTGAAAGGGTCAAAATAATCATATCTGGAATGAGGTTTTATCAGAAATTCTTCCGTCTCATGAAAATGACCGTCAATAATAGTCGCAATTCCCACGGAACAGATACTTCCCCTGAATTCATTTGCCGTTTCAAAATCTATACATACTACTTTCATGTTTTCACCCTTTGTCATTTGAAAAATTGAAAAGCGGAAGGTCACTCAGGTCATCCTCATCAACACTTCCCTCTTTTTGTTTTATCTCTTTAAAATTCTGAAACCACTCATCCAAAGATATAATTCTGACACCTAAACTTTTTGCTTTGTTCAGCTTGGAACTTTCCCCGGAAATATCGGCTGTGACTAAGAGGGACAATTCAGATGTAACCGTATCAACTGGCTCATAATCCTGTTGTACAGCTAGATTTTCGTAATAACTTCTCTGTTTAGGCATTTTTCCGGTGAAACAGATAGTCGGTTTATTTTGTCCTTCTCCGCCTTTGGTTTGAACCAATTCAACGCATTTGAGCAATTCATCCAGAAATACAGACTGGCTTTTCAATTCGATTTCGAGTGCTTCCGCGCGTTCGGGGCCAATACCGTTAATTTCAGAAAGCTGTTCCTTATTGAGGTTTCTTAATTCAGCAATTGTGTATTCCGCAAGTATTGATTTGGCGACGTTTTTTCCGATGCCGTAAATGTTCATGGCGGCAAGGAGCTGATAGTCATTGACTCTTCTAGCGGACTGTATTTCCTTATAGAGATTTGATGCAGATTTTAACTGAAATCCTTCGAGCTTCAAAATTTTCTCTACATTCAATTCAAAAATATCCCGCAGATTCTTAACATTAAGATTTTTCATCATTTTTCTTATATTGGGTTCGCCAAGATTTTCAATTCCAATGTTTTTTACAGCGGCCAAAAGGCGTTGAAGAAGTATCTCGGAACACTCTGGATTAGTACACACCAACTCCGGGCCGTCTTGGATAAGTTTTGCGCCACAGCATAGACAATTTGAAATTACACACGATTTGCGGTTTTTACCAGGTATGGAGCTTATGATATGAGGTATGACATCCCCGGCCCTTTCAACGGTAACAGTATCCCCGATTTGAATATCATTATCAATGATGTTTTGAAGATTGTGGAGTGTGACACGCTTAATTGTAGTACCTCCAATTTTTACGGGTTCTAGTAAAGCAACCGGGGTCAGGCAGGCTTTACCAAAACTCCATTCCACATCCAAGAGTTTTGTTTCTTTTTTGATACCGCTGAATTTAAAGGCTATCTGACCTCTGGGATGATGTGCAGTATTACCAAGAGATTCACTATAGAGAATGTCAGAAAGCTTAATAACAAGCCCATCCATAGGATAAGGGAGATTTTTAATGCTTTCCAGAAAATCAGGCCATTTTTTTTCAAGGTCAACAAACTTTACAGGATAAGAAATAAAGTCATAGTCAATAAGGGTAAGTTTGTATTTTTTCTTTGCTATCTCTTCGATTAACGCCTTATCACTATTCTTTTTAGAATCAAGGCTCATAATACCAGTAACAACACTTCTGCGATTTGTAAAAGGCTTGCCACTAGTTGTTTTTATTGCTGAAGGGTCTTTACTAAATTCTTCAAAATCGTTATAGCACATTATTATTTCCCCTCTAACAGCTCTATTTACAGGTCCCTTATAGTCTTTTGTTTCAAGTTCTATTAGAGGTAATTTGTCGGTAATATTTTCTCCTTCTTCTCCCTTTCCTCGTGTTACAAGTACACCATTTTCAAAGTTAACTGACATGCCATCATATTTGGGTTGTACTAGGAATAGTTCATCCTGAGAACGCGCGATTTTAGCGGCCCATGTCAGGAGTTCTTGGAGGGTATAAACCTTGTCAAGAGAAAGCATGGGTCTTGAAAGCTTGATTTTTCCGATGCTTGAGACTTTCGGCGCGTTTACGGCGTGAAGCAGAGTGTGGGCAGGGTTTAGTTCCTGCAATCTGCGGAATATTATATCATATTCGGTATCGCTTATTTCCGTTTCGCCTTTTTCCCAATAAAGTTTATTGTGGTACTCTATAAGTCGGGCGAGTTCCTGTTCGGACATTTCGTTCAGTTTTTTTAAATCGGTCATAAAAGGGTAAAGCCTCACTTTAAGGATATTTTTTCGGATAATACCGGGATAATTGCGGCAAGCCTGTTCAGCCAGCTGTGGTTTTCGATAACATATTGCCGGGCGTTGGCGCATATTTCGCTAAACTTGCCTTTGTCAGCGCTGTATTCCCTGTAAAGCTCATGGAGTTCTCCCGCGGACGAGAAACGCAGGTAAACGTGTTTTTCCAGAGATGCGTCCGGGTCGAAGTCAGGCTTTTCATTGCGGACGAGAAGAGCTCCGCAGGACATTATTTCATAAGAGCGCATATTGGTGCCCGTAAAGCTCTGGGCGTTGCCCAAATCAAGATTAAAGACGGACGCTTTATAACATGCAGAGAGCTCAAGAGGCTGGAAAAAAGTATCGGTTGACGCATTGAAAGATGGCGGATAGCCATTGCCGACAATAAGGCATGATTTGAATTTTTCCATTATTTCGGCAAGCGGTTTTTTCCGTCTTTTGATACCGGTGAGGGTGTTCAGGGAATTTCTCAATCTGTGCGTGTCTGACGAAAAAATAGCGGATGGAATTTCAAGGGATGCCTTGAGTGTTTTGAAAAAAAGCGGCGCTTCTCCTGACAAATCTTTCATAAGCTCAAAATAATTTTTTTGAGGGAAAGCCAGTCTTTTTTCACTGAGAAAATCAAGCTCCCTAAACTCCTCTCTGCTCAAGTCGGGGGACGGGTAACAGGAACCGAGGAATGATACATCGGAGCCTTTGAACTTACGTCCCGAAAGTTTTCCGGCATCAGGATTGAACGCTCCAGGGTGAACAGCCGTAGGAGCGAAGAAACATTTTTTCCCGAACCATACGGAATATTCCTCCGCCAGCACCGCGTCCCAGAAAAAATGTATCATCGCTGATGAAGTAAGCGCCTCAAACCATGCCTGATAGTGGATATCGTAAAAGAGTGCGGAGTTGTTGTTCGGGTCATCCCACCACCATTCAACGCATGGTACGGAAAACTCAGAGGCCGTCCAATGCTTATGGGTTTCATCAAAGGGAATTATTCCGGCGCCGTTGATATCCAATATGAAAGACGGCTTTTCTTTCTTTACCGTTTCCATGAGAAGACGCGCCGATTCGAATTTGGCGGCGGGATTTTCTGTCCAAGACATTACAGGCAAATGGAACGTTATGATTTCAAGGCCCGTCAATTCCCGCCAGCATTCGGCCAGCATCTCTATCCAAAACGTATGGTGTAATATTAAAATCTTCATATAATACCGGGATATTTATAGCAAATATGTTATATTACCGTTTTGAATAAAATCAACATGGAATAGTTTTTTACATTAACAATTTTATCTGCCATGGACAATGAAACAGAAAAAAAACGGGCCGGAAGAATACTCACGTTCTCGTACGTCTTATGTTTCGTAATCGTGCTGGCCGGGGTCAACCGCCTCTGGAAAACAGTGCCCCTGAAACAGCCGGTATGGGATATATTGAGGCTTTGCGATGTTAATGTCATGTTTATTTTCGCCCCGCTCTCCCTTCTGATGGTATGGCTCATCTTCCGCGAATACAAAGGCGACTCCTTCACAGGCGGGACCCTTCTTTTTTTAGCGGGTGTTTACCTTGGGGGGGCCGGTTTCGGAATGCACGAGCCAGCGAATATCGCGGTATCGGTTTATTCAAAAGCCCTCCCTGGGGCGGTAAAGGCGAGCCTGTTTTTTTTCGATGATAAACTGGGCCACTGGATTTTCTTTGCTTCTTTCTCCGCCATTACAATAGCCGTGATATGGGCGGAAAACCGCAATCCTCTGAACAATGCTTTGAAATTTAAATATCTTCTGAGTTTTCTCGTCATGGGATTGATTTGCGCGGCGGTTATTTATTTCAACATGGTAAGGGAAAAAACAACTCTGGATATAGCTGTCCTGATTTTTATCGCGTTTCTGTCCATTTTTATACAATTCATTTACGGCAGACGTATTGCCGCGCTTCCGCTCACACTGGCGGTATATACGGCTTACCTGCTGGGTTCCGCGGCAACACTGCTGCATTGGGCTTTATGGTTTATCGGGGTGAGCCTATGAAAATCATGGTTTTATACCATACCGCATGGACAGAAATGATGCTGCATTCATGGCAGGAAAACGGAAACATTGAAATAAGAAGCCTGCCTCTGCCGGTAGCTGACTGGAATGCCAAGCCGGAGCTTAAACGCAAAATCTCCAGGCTTATAGTCGATTTGGCGGAAATAGAAAAACCTCTTTTCATCCTCGACATCAACGGCGCCGGAATACTTCCGCTTGATGATGATAAAAAGAACTGGACGGTTGAGAAAGCGGGTGTCCCGTGGATTGAATGGTGGTGGGACGACCCGATAAATTATTACAATCACTTTACTGACTGCATTGCAAAGTGGCATACGTCTCTGACCGCAGAAAATATACGGCATTTTTTCTGGGACAAAATCCTGGCTGAGGAATATTCCGTATGGTTCGGAAAAAAATGCCTATGGCTTCCCACCGCCACTCACCCCGGAGCTTTCAATCCGGCCGCGGAACAATACTCCGCCGCCCGCTTCGCTCCTTCTGATATCTCTTTTCTGGGTACTTTTTATAACACGTTTCCCGGGGAAAACTGTACGGCATGGAAGGACGAACTGGAATTTCTAGCAGACCAGCGCGTTAATTTTCCAGAAAAAAACTATTTCAAAATAATTAATGAGTGCCCGGAAAAACTTCCTCTTTTCGGCACTGAAATACGCAATGCCGTTGAAAAAAGCGGAAAACTGTTCCCTGAAAAGCTTTCCTGCCGACGCTCCCTTGTAAATTCTCTGACAGAAATAAAAAGACGGAATGAAATACTCGAAAAAATACTTCTTCACTTTAACTCTTTTTTCTTTGCCGGAGACAACTGGCCTGAAAAGTTCAAAGCGTCCGGCAAAAAAATTTACCGCCCCGAAGACCTGACGGCCCGTTACCTGAACTCTTTCATTAATCTTGACCTCGGAAATGGACAAAGCTTCACAGGCACTAATATGCGTTCCTATGAGATAATGTCCTGCGAAGCCCTTTTGGCATATATAGGAAAATTCCCTGACTTCGATCCTCAGGGAAAACTCAACCGCCAGATTTATATCAGGGCGTCTTCCTGCGGTGAACTCGCGGAACTGTGTTCTTTTTACAAAAGAGAAACTGAACTTTGCCGTGAAATAAAGAAAAACGCCAGGAAATACATCATCGAAAACCATACATGGGCAAACCGCCTGAAAACATTGCTTGAAAGCTTTCTCTCAAAATAAAACACAACGTTCTGTACCAGAATCCGCAGACAAGCGGGGGCTTCAACTTATTCTTATTAACGCTTAATGTTGTTTTCACCCCTTATTCCTTGCAAATTAAGAGCTTATGCTTCAAGAGACAAGCAAAGCCTCAATTTTTCTTTATACAGTTCAATTTCACGTCCGGCGTCTGGATTTTATAACATGCTTATCAGTAGTATATTAAAGAGTATCGATTTTGGCATAATTCTTTCTTGTTAGAACTTTTTAATATGGGGGGATTAATGGACAGAAAAAATATACTTCTTGTAGAAGACGAGAGACGGATACGTACCGGTTTAGCGTTCATACTGACCGAGGCCGGCTACAGGGTAAATGCCGCGGAAGACGGCAAAGAGGCTCTCTGCATGGCCCTGGCAATATCAGGAAACGGCGAACACATCCATATTCTCATGACCGATATACAAATGCCCAATATGTCAGGTTTCGATTTGATAAACGAATTGAGAGAAAAGAAGATACAGCCGGACCTGATAATGGCGATAAGCGGTTACGGAGACAAGAAAACTGTAGATGAGTTGAAAAATAACGGATGCGATGAATTTGTCCAGAAACCGTTCAAACCTGAAGAACTGCTCAAAAAGCTCCAGGACGCCCTAATCAAAAAAACAAATCACTGTGAAAAAACTAAATGAAAGAGAGATCTTTTAACAACGACTGTAATCAGTTGCTGAAAAAAATTTCACGCCTCGTTGAAAGTCAGGATCTTTCATCTGATAAATTTTTTCAGGAGTTTAACGGTTTTATCGACAAACTGGAAGATGACCGCTATCAGACTTTTTCCTTCGATGAAAATCGGAACGCGCTTTTTATCATAAGCTCCGATGACTTGAAAGTTATATGGAACAACAACGCGGGAACGCGTATGCTGGGGATTGCGCCGGACAAGGTATCGTCGCAATCTTTTGATTCTTTTCTGAACGGCGAAAGCAAAAACAAATTCAAGGACGCCGTCAGAAAACTCAAAGATACAGGAACAGTCTGCCGGGAAGAGTTCAACCTTCTGAAAAACGGCCGCCATTCTTTCAAGGTAAAAGCATCCCTCGAAAACATAACAGGCCGCGGCGCCTCTCAAATTCTCATCTCTCTCGCGCCCGGGAAAAATGAAAATCCGAAAAAGCTCAATCCTGAAGAACTTATAAGAAAGATGGAACTGGAAATAAAAGAACGAAAAAACTTTGAAAAAATATTGAACGAGACCAATAATCAACTCAAAACCATAGTCAACTCAATCAACGGGTATATTGTTCTTATAGATAAGGATTTCAAAATTCTTGACATCAGCGAAAATCTTCTTAGCCTCTATAATATCCCGGATAAGGCGTCAGTGCTGGGAAAAAAATGTTACGATGCATTCAAGTGCAGAAAAATCCCATGTAGAAGTTGTCCTGTCCCCGAGACCCTTTCCGCAAGAACACAGCTATCCAGAATAACAACTTCACATCAAGGGCCTTTGGCTGAAAGAACTTTCAAAGTAAGTACAAGCCCTATAAAAGACAAAGACGGCAATATTTGGGCTGTTCTCAGCTCGGTTATAGATGTCACAGAACTTAAAGAAACTCAGGACGTCCTCCTCAAAGTCCGCAATGATTTGGAAACCCGGGTCAAAAAATATAACATTGAACTTAATACAATAAAAAAAGACCTGACACGGAAAATAAATGAAAAAAATCTTCTTTCAGCCGCAATCGAACAGGCCGCCGAAGGCATACTCATCACCAACGCTAACGGAACTATACAGTATTCAAATCCGGCTTATGAAAAAATAACAGGATATAATCTGGACGAGCTGAAAGGCAAGCTTGCCGAAATTTTTGGAAAAAACGAGAAAAAAGCAAATGGAAAAATCATCGGCGCACTTGCCACAGATAAAATATGGAACGGATTGCTGAAGAAAAAGAAAAAAGACAATGCCGACCTGGAAGTGGAAGTGACCGTTTCGCCAATATACGACGCGCAGGACGAGATAAGTAATTATATCATTATCGAGCATGATGTCACAGAAAAAAGCAAACTCGAGAGACAATTGACACAATCCCAAAAAATGGAAGCCATAGGCACACTGGCCGGGGGGATAGCCCATGACTTCAATAATATACTGATGGCATTGACGGCAAATGCCGAAATGGCGTTGGAATGCACTGTGGAAGACGCCGAGAAACTTTATGTCGAGAGAATTATCAAAGGCGCCAACAGGGCAAAGGACCTGGTAAGGCAAATATTGACCTTCAGCAGACAAAGCGAAGCAAAACACCAGCCGCTTCAAGTCCACTACGTGATAAAAGAGGCCCTGAAACTCATCAGGGCCACCATGCCGTCAAGCATCGAAATACATCAGGATATCGATACTGCCGCAGGCATGGTGATTGCCGACCCAGGCGAAATACATCAGATAATCATGAACCTCTGTTCAAACGCCTCCCATGCCATGAAAAATCAGAACGGCGTATTATCAGTCAGCGTGAAAAACACGACAATAGACAGCTATAGCTCAATGAAATTCAAAAATGTCAAAGCGGGAGAATACGTCGAACTGGCGGTAAGCGACACCGGGCACGGTATTGAAAAAAATATTATTGACCGCGTCTTCGATCCATTCTTCACGACTAAAAAAGTCGGAGAAGGGACTGGGCTCGGACTCTCAGTTGTGCATGGAATAATAAGAGGACTGAAAGGGGAAATAATAGTCGAAAGTACTCCGGGAAAAGGCGCGTCTTTTAAAATTTATATTCCGAGGCTCGATCAGGTTTTTGTAAATGAAGAAATCAAAAATCCGCGCCTCCCGTCTGGAAATGGCGAGCGCCTGCTCTTCGTGGACGACGAGGAAGCCCTTGTTGAAGTTGTAAAAGACATGCTTGTATCATTGAATTATAAAGTCACCGCCACCGTTAACGGTAATGACGCGCTGAAAATTTTCAGTGCAGATCCCGAAAAATTCGCGCTGGCTATAATTGACCAGACAATGCCGGGAATAAACGGCTCAAAACTTTTTATAGAAATCAAGAATATCAGAAATGATATCCCGGTAATACTCTGCACCGGCTACAGCGATTCAATTAATTCTGAACTGGCATTAAAAATGGGCATAGAAATGTTCCTCATCAAGCCGGTATCCAGAAAAGACATGGCCTCCGCCATAAACAAACTCATTAAAAAATTTTAGAGGGCATCACCATTAAAAAGAATTCTGATAAGATAAATCTCTGTCTGATCAAAGATGGAAAAATAGTCCTTGACGCCGGTCCTGAAGAATGCTATGAAAGCATACTTCGCTATCTTTGTGAATTGCCCGTCAAATTAAATTCAAGGAGCTCTAACTCCGACAGGAAAGAATTATCGAATGGACAAGAACAATCGCAAGAATAACCAAAAGCAGGGCCATTGACATCCGCGCTCCAATGAGAGGAAGCATTATTAACGCTGTAATCATCGAACCCGTCGCGCCCCCCAGACAGTCAAGCGCTTCAAGGCTTGAACCCGTAAGCGCGACACCCTTCCCTTCCGCCCTCAGTAGAAAAGCCGCAAGCGGAAAATACACGCCGCTGAAAAATCCGGAAAGAAAAATCAATACCCCGAAAAGCGTTTGTGAAGGTGTCGGCAACATGTCTGTCCAGATTACGAAAAAAGCAAAAAATAATGTCGTCAGCGGAATATAATACCAGTTCCAGCCTCTGTTTTTAACTATCCTCTCCGCTATGTTGCCGCCACCAAAATTCCCGAGCATGAAAAGTGAACTCAGTATCCCGAAATTAAGAAAAACTGAACCGAAAACCATCTGATACCTGAATATCAGTATTATATTAAGTACCATTCCAGCCAGAGACGCGGCAAAAATTATAAACAGAATATCCCATTCCCCGGGAATGCCGACTGGCGGGATGGAAAATTTGAATTTTCCATTTTTCCCGGAAAACAGCAGAATCCTGAAAATGCCATATGCTGTCAACATCACGGCAAGGACAGGAAAAAGCAACCGCGTA
>Ga0209417_1002152_pt1 | contig 32100 bp, 28 predicted proteins | sample RifGroF2_FD_184002 | JGI IMG/M metagenome (GOLD analysis project Ga0209417, IMG submission 184002) | Groundwater microbial communities from Rifle, Colorado, USA - Groundwater F2 (SPAdes) (version 2) | ecosystem: Environmental > Aquatic > Deep subsurface > Groundwater | place: Rifle, Colorado... | reverse complement strand
CTTGCTTCAACGACACGGTTATTGCGCCCTCATCCCTTGGCAGACTGAATGCGCCTACCCGGCTCCGCCGGGGGCGCATTCAGTTTGCCAATCGAGCTTCCAGGCTTGGAACGCATTTTTTTCTCAGCGCACTATCGACCCTTCCTGGAATTGGCGTACTATCTTCTGGCTTTATTGAACGACCAAAAGGACGACTTCTATGAAACTGGTGATTGTTGGCGGTGTGGCGGCGGGCGCTTCGCTTGCGGCCCGGGCGCGAAGGTTGGACGAAAGCGCCGAGATTGTGGTGTTGGAGCGGAGCGGCTATGTCTCGTTTGCGAATTGCGGTTTGCCGTATCACATTGGCGGAGTCATCAAGGATCGCGCCCAACTTCTGCTGCAAACCCCCGAGAGCTTGAAGGCTTCCCTGAATCTCGACGTGCGCACGGGTCATGAAGTCGTTGCCGTCGATCGGACCGCCCGCCGGGTGCGGATTCGCGAGACGGCGACCGGCCGCGAATACGACGAAGCCTACGAGAAGCTGGCGCTGTGCCCCGGGGCGACGCCGCTGCGGCCTGATTTGCCGGGCTTGGATCATCCCCGTATTTATGTCCTCCGGAATATGGACGACATGGATGCCATCAAGGCGGCCGTGGACGGCGGCGCGAAAAGCGCCGTGGTCATCGGCGGCGGGTACATCGGCGTCGAAATGGCCGAGAATCTGCGCCATCGCGGATTAAACGTGGCGCTCGTGGAAATGATGGATCAGATCATGCCGCCGCTCGACCGCGAAATGACAGCATCCTTGGAAGAGCACATGACGCGCCACGGGGTGAGCCTTCACCTGGGAACGGCGGCCGCGGCGTTTCGCGATGCCGCCGGACAGGTCGTGGCGGAGCTTAAGAACGGAATCCAACTGACCGCCGATTTCGTGGTCTTGTCCGCCGGCGTCCGACCGGATACGGCTCTCGCGCGCGCCGCCGGTTTGGACCTGGGTCCTCGCGGCGGCATCAAGGTCGATGCGCACCTGCGCACGTCCGATCCCCATATTTTCGCTGCCGGCGATGCGGTGGAAGTGGCGCACGCCATTTTGTCCGGCGCCTGGCTTCTTCCCCTTGCGGGCCCGGCCAACCGCCAGGGCCGGATTGCGGCCGAGAATATTTGCGGACGCCACACGACCTATGACGGCACGCTGGGCACTGCGATCGTGAAGATCTTCGATATGACCGCCGGCGGCGCCGGCGCCGGCGAGAAGGGGCTAAAACAGGCGGGCGTGCCGTTTCGCAAGGTCTATTTGCACCCCTCGGGCCATGCCGGGTACTACCCGGGCTCCGCCCCGATGCACATCAAAATCCTGTTTGCGCCGGATAGCGGCAAGCTTTTGGGCGCTCAGGTGGTCGGCTTTGACGGCATCGATAAACGACTCGATGTGTTTGCCACGGCGATTCGGGCCGGATTTTCCGTGTACGATTTGGAAAACCTCGAGCTAGCCTACGCCCCTCCGTTCGGTTCGGCCAAGGATCCGGTCAATATGGCCGGCTTTATTGCCTCCAATCTGCTGCGGGGCGATGTGGAGTTCTGGTATCCGGAGGATTATCCCTCCCAAACCGAGGGCGCCGCCATCGTCGATGTGCGTGCGGCTCCGGAATTCGACGCCGGGCATATTCCGGGCGCCGTCAATATCCCGCTGGGACAACTCCGTGCGCGTCTAAGCGAATTGAACCCTGCCCAGCCGGTGCGCGTCTTCTGCTCCGTCGGCTTTCGCAGCTATCTGGCTTATCGGATGCTGAAACAGAAGGGATTCCGCAATGTCGCAACCTTATGCGGCGGCGCCAAGACTTTCCGGCTTTGGCATCGGCAGATGACGGGCGCGGAGACTTCCGTGCCCTTCCTGGCTTATGCGGAAGAAAAAATGTCGAAAGACGCCGCGCCCAGCGGCCGGCGGGTGGATCTCGACTGCACCGGCTTGCAGTGCCCGGGGCCCATCATGCGCCTTAAACAGGAAATGGAGAAACTTTCCTCCGGCGACGAATTGCGCGTTCGCGTCAGCGATCCGGGCTTCGCCGCCGATGCGCCCGCCTGGTGCGGGCGTTATGGACATCAACTGGTTTCACTCGAACAAAAAGGCCCTGTTATAGAGACGATCATTCGAAAGGGCGGTGTTGAACGCTCCGGAACCGATGAGGCCGTTGCCCGCTCCAATCGCAAGACCCTGGTCGTTTTTTCCGGCGAGCTGGACCGCGTCATGGCCGCGTTTATTATTGCCAACGGCGCCCTGGCTATGGGCAACGAAGTGGTCATGTTCTTCACCTTTTGGGGGTTGAATGCGCTGAGGCGCGCCAGCGCGCCGCCTGTCAAAAAAGGCGTCCTGGACAAGATGTTTGGCTTGATGATGCCGCGGGGCGCCGGCGCCTTGAAGCTCTCTAACCTCAACATGCTCGGCGCCGGCACGGCCATGATGAAGCAGGTCATGAAGAACAAGCACGTAGATTCTCTCCAGGAGTTGATCCAATCCGCCCAAAAAGGCGGCGCCCGGCTGATTGCCTGCACCATGACGCTGGATGTCATGGGTCTCCATCGCGAGGAATTGATCGACGGCCTTGAACTCGGCGGAGTCGCCGCGTTTCTGGGCGAGGCCGATAAATCGGGCACGACGTTGTTTATTTGACCCGTTGACGGTTTATCGATCTTCGTCCCATACCGCTTTTAAGATGACCGGCGAACCCAGCCCGGCCGTAAGGCCCAAAAATCGGCAGAGGTTTTCCGCGGTCTTGGAAAAGGCCGGCTTGTTCAGCATGCGATGCAAAGCCATCGGCAGGAAGAATTGCTTGCGCAGGGACAACTGGGAAAATCCGTTTTGGCGAAAGGCCTGCCGGATCTCTCCCTGACCGAACATCCGCCAGGCGCGGGTGTTCTTTTCGACTTTTTTCTTTGCCCCAAAAAGCATGGGCGCAAAGGCGTTGACGCTTTGGGTGGTGGGATAATCCACAATGACGGCATGCCGCGATACGCGGCACAACTCCGCAATCAGCGTCGGCCAGCGTTCGCAGTGCGGCAGCAGCCGGAAACTCATCGCCACATCGAAACTCTTGGCCGGAAAAGGCAGCTCGACCACGTTGCCGACCAAAAACTTGCACAGCCCCTCGTCCACGACGCCCTGAATTCTGCGCCGGCAGGAGTCGGCGCTGCCCAGTACGGTGACCTTGAAGCCCCGATGGCACAACGGCAGCGCCAATTGTCCGTGCCCGCCGCCGACGTCGAGAACCGTCGCCCCCGGCCTATCGGACAGCACCTTCAGCGCGATCTGCTCCTGAACCCCCAGCATCCATTCGCCGATCGGGCCGGAAAACCGGCCGGCATAATCGTCCGACGACGTTTCAATGTCGGCGGTTTCGGGATACTCGGCTGCGCTCATATTTTTGCTTCCTTAAAGATTTTTTTAACCACGAATGAACACGAATAGACACGAATGAAGATATCAAGAAATCAGAGAGGCTTTCGTTCGTGTCTATTCGTGTTCATTCGTGGTTAATCTTCTTTGCCGTTACCGATTCGGACCTGCGGCCATGATTAAAGTTGTTTTTGGGTTGTCGTTTTGTTAGCCATTCCCACGATTTGTGGTTGTTTTTAACTTGGTAAAGTTTGGTTTAGAACCTACATGGCGTCAATGAAAATACAAGTGGCCAATCAGGACCGGACGGCGGAACTCGGCGCCCTTTTGCGGCAGCAGGCGGCGAGTCGTCGGCCCTCCATGCTGCCTCCGGCGCTCGCGCCGCAGCACAGCGCCTTGGCTTTGCGCCAGGCCCGGAACACGGCCGAATATCAGTCGATCTTGGTGAATTTGATCCGCATTCGTCGGGGCATTACGACCTCCGATTTTTCCATTCCGCACAAACCCGGCTGGAAGGGGAGCCTGCTGGCCGGCGCCCGGCGGTTCCTGTGGAAACTCTTGCGTTATCAGCATGACCGGATGGCCTTTCAACAGAACGTGTTGAACGAACTGCTCATCGGCGCCCTGGAATTCGAGCGCGAGCAACGGCTCGCGGAAACCGAAGCCTTGCGGCAGCGCGTGGATGCCCTGGAGCGAAAACAAGGCGGGGCCTCATGAGCGAAAAACGGCGCGTGGATCAACTTGTGGCCGGTTTTGCGGATGGCGATGCCATTTCGGGCGAAGCGATCCTGCTTCGCGAGCATTTCCGAAAACTGGGTTTTGACTCCGATATTTTCGCCGATCCCCGGCACGTGACGCCTCGTCTGCGGGACCAGTGCCGAAAGCTGGAAGATTATGCCGGACGGCCAGGTCATGCGGCGCTCTATCACTTTTCTATCGGCTCGCCGGCGACGGAAATCTTTCGAAAAACATCGGCCAAAAAGATCATGCTTTATCACAACATCACGCCGCCGGAATTTTTCCGCGGCTTCGATGACCGGGTCGAGCAGCAGTTGATCACCGCGCGTGCCGAACTCAAGGCCGTGGCGGAAGCCTCCGATGCCGTCTGGGCCGACTCCCGATTTAATGCCGACGAAGTGGAGGCTCTGGGCGTCCGTCCGGCGCAGGTCCTGCCCTTGCTCTTCTCGCCGCAGATGTTCGATGTGCCTCCCGATGCGGCGGTACAGGCTCGTTTTGCGGGGCCGATGACCAATCTGCTTTTTGTCGGCCGTATCGCCCCCAATAAGCGCATCGAAGATTTGATCCAGGCCTTTGCCTGGTATAGCCGGGCCATTAATCCCTTCAGCCGGCTGTTGGTCGTGGGTTCTGACCGGAGTTGCCCGCGCTACTACGCCATGCTGCGCATGCTCGCAGGGGAGTTGAACTTGCCGAACGTGTGCTTCGAAGGCTTCGCTTCGCCCGAGAGCCTCTCGGCCTATTATTCTGTCGCCGGCATTTTTGTGTGCGCCAGCGAACACGAAGGCTATTGCCTCCCGCTGGTGGAAGCCATGTATCGCAAGGCGCCGGTCATGGCCCGAAATATCGGCGGAATGCCGGAAGCGCTCGGCGGGGCCGGGGTGCTTTACGAAGACCTGACGGCGCAGGAATTGGCAGAGCTGATTCATCAGGTGACGGCGAATCCTGTTCTTCGGTCAGAAGTCCTGGCCTCCCAGGAAAAACGGATGAAAGCCATCGCGGCGAGGGATGTCGAAAAAGAGCTGAACGATCTTCTTCAGTCTCTCAAGTTTTGAAAACGAATATGAACCGGAAAACCATCGTCGCCGATACGCATGTTCATTTCTATCCCTGCTACAATTTTCAGCAGGTGTGGAAAGCTTGCGTTTCGTCCTCTGTGCAAGCCTTGTTTCTGGCCGAGCGATTCGATACGCACTATTTCCGGCAATTCCAAAATGGACAACATCCCTTTGGCGAGGGCGTTTCTCTTCAACTGGTTCCCGGGGGCGATGCCGTTCTATTTTCTGATCGCAACGGATATGAAGTCCTGATCGTTGCCGGCCGTCAAATCGTGACGAAAGAGCGGTTGGAGGTCGTCGCTCTGACTGTGGATCCGGACATTCCGGATGGCCGGCCGACGGAAGAAGTGCTTGCCGCCATCCATGAAGCCGGAGGCTTGCCCCTGCTGAATTGGGCGCCCGGAAAGTGGATGGGCCCCCGAGGCCAAATCGTGGCCTCCCTTCTGGATCGAAGCGCTCCGGGCTCCCTTTTTGTCGGCGATACCACCTTGCGTCCCGCCGGATGCCCGGATGCGGTTCTCATGCGCTATGCCGCCCGGCGCGGCCTTTCCATCCTGGCGGGCTCCGATCCCTTGCCGTTTCCCGGCGAAGAAAGCCGGGTCGGACGTTATGGAGTATCGTTTGAAGCCGCTTGGAATCCGGAAGCGCCGGTGGATTCTATTCGGAAAAGTTTGGCGGCGTCCGATGCGAAAATCCGGAGAATCGGACGGAGAGATTCGATCGTCTCCGTGTTCCGCCGGCTCTGGACCCTGCGCCAACAAAAGTGTCTTAGTGCGTAGCCGCCGGCGTAAGCCGGTGGCCGGGAGAAAATGAAATGGATAAACAACTGTTGCTAACGAGCACGAGAAACGTGCTGATGCGTTTGGAAGAAACCATCATCTTTGGCCTCATCGAACGCGCCCAGTTTGCTTCGAACCAGGTGATTTACCAGAAGGGCGCTTTTGGCTCGGAGCTCTCCGGCGAGAGTCTGGTCGGTTATCTCCTGCACGAAACCGAACAAATCCATGCGCGCATGCGGCGCTACACCAGCCCCGACGAGCATCCCTTTTTCACCGATCTTCCGGCGCCCATTCTTCCGGCCCTGGTCTTTTCCGAAAGCCCCATCCAGCCCAACGCCGTCAACATCAACGCCGAGATCCGCTCCGTGTACGAACAGCAGCTCGTGCCGTTGATTTGCCCGCCCGGCGACGACGGGCAATACGGCTCCAGCTCGGTCAGCGACGTCATGCTCCTGCAAGCCTTGTCGAAACGCATTCACTACGGAAAATTCGTCGCCGAAAGCAAGTATCGGGATCGCGAAGAAGTTCTGAAGCCGCTGATCCAAGCTATGGACCGAGAAGCTCTGGCCAAGGCCATTACCGACGAGGCGGTGGAGGCCCAGGTGCTTGAGCGAGTCCGGCTCAAGGCCCAGACCTACGGCCACCAGCTCGGAGGCGGCCAAAACGAATTTCGCGTCACGCCCGAGGTTGTCCAGCGCATCTACGCCGAATGGATCATCCCGCTGAATAAACAAGTGCAGCTCGAGTACCTGTTCCAAAGAAGCGTCTGAAGAAATAGATCACCGCGAACGAACACGAATTTTGCTTATCGGTGTGAATCTGTGTTCATCTGTGGTTGGTAATATGCCTGCACTCATAAAAAATTTAACGACGGAACAAGTGCATGAGAGTCTGGCCCATCTTGGCGTGAAGCCTCGATTGGCCCGGCAGATTCAAGCGGCCGTTATCAAACGCGGCGAGTGGCCGCCCGATGGGCCCGAAGTTTCCAGCCGGATCATGGCGAAGGTTCGTCAGGAGGCCGCGATTCCGCATCTGACGTTGCTCGACAAGGTCGTCTCCCCCGCGGATGGGTTCGCCAAATATTTGTTTCGCGGCGAGGGAGACGATGTATTTGAAGCCGTCCGCATTCCGCTGCTGCATCGGCCGGAAGATCAAAAATACGTCGTGTGCGTCAGCTCGCAAGCCGGCTGCGCCATGGGTTGCGCGTTCTGCCTCACGGGACAGATGGGATTCCGTCGAAACCTGGCGGCCTGGGAAATGGTCGATCAGGCGTGCAAGATTCAGGCGGATTCAGCTCATCCGGTGCGCGGCATCGTGTTCATGGGCATGGGCGAGCCGCTGCTGAATTACGAGGCCGTCCTGTGCGCCGCCCGCATTCTTTCCGAACCTTGCGGCATGGCCATTTCCGGCAAAGCGATCACGATTTCCACGGCCGGCATCGTGCCGGGCATCCGCCGCTTCACGGCCGAACGCCGCCCGTACAAACTCGTGATCTCGCTCACGTCCGCCGATCCCGTGGTGCGTCAGGAGTTGATGCCGGTGGAAAAAACGTACCCCATGAATGAACTTATGCAGGCCGTCCGCGAATATCACGAGTTTACGCGGCAGCGGGTTACCCTGGCCTGGACCATGATCGCCGGCGTCAACACGCGTGAGCAGGATGCAAAACAGTTGGCCGAATTGATTCAAGGCCTCCCCATCATCCTCGACCTGATCGACGTCAACGATCCTTCCGGCCGCTTTAAGCCGCCATCGCGCGAAGAATTAGACGCTTTCCGCGATGCGCTTCGAGTGCATCTCGGCATGCCTGTCATCCGCCGCTATAGCGGCGGCCAGGACATCTATGCGGCGTGCGGCATGTTGGCGGTTCGAAAGCCGGAGGCCTCTTGACCTGAGGCGTTGGTTTGCTTCAGAGCCATGATCACACTTCGCAAAGTGTGATCATGGGTTTTATGGGGAATGGTATCTTTTCCTTCGGTCGGCAGACGAATGCGAACACCCATCGCTTCGCTCAACAGCCATGAGACAGTCTTGACTTTTGTTCCAAGTTTTCGACACTACCACCCTATGAAAAATATACCTGCTGAATTCAACAACGTGACCGCCGTCGCCAAGGCAAATGTCTATTTCGACGGCAAAGTCGTCAGCCACACCATCCTGTTTCCGGATGGGAGCAAGAAAACGCTGGGCCTGATTTATCCGGGCAAGTTCCACTTTGGCACCGACAAGGGCGAGCGCATGGAGATTGTTGCCGGGGAATGCGTGGTGAAGTTGGACGGTCAAACGGCGGTAAACACCTTTTCTTCAGGACAATTTTTCGAAGTGCCGCCTAAAGCAGGTTTCGATATCGAAGTGCAAAAGGGCCTTTGCGAGTATATTTGCTCCTTTTTGCCGTAGGCGGTCTATCTGTAACTCCACGGCTGATGCTCATGGCGTATAGTTGAGATAGAAAAGCGGTCTGTGCAAAACGAAAAGGGCTTGTTCGTCCGCTCAAGCAATCGAAGGGAGATTAGGGATGAAAAAGACTATTGCTGCAGCGGTGATTTTGATGGCAGGCCTCTTCCTCGCGCTTCCAGCGCCGTATGCTGACGACACGAACCAGGAAGTGGTGGTTCGCGGAATTGTTTATGTCATATCCGAAGGCGAAGCGGCCAAGAACGTGGTTATCAGAGAGTCGAGTGGGGAAGGCATCTCTGTGACCATGGATAAGGAAGGCAAGAAACTGGAAGCCATGAATAAATCCATGGTGGAGGTAACCGGCTTTAAAGAAAATGGCGTCCTGCGGATCACGACCATCAGGCCCATGCCCTCACCGACAACCATTCCTCCCCTTGATAAATAAGCGGGACCTTGAACCGACGGGGGGCGCATCCCGACACGGCCGCAGATTCATTTCGTTCACTAAGGATTGGGCTTGCGAAATGGAGCCGGGGCGACCTCAACGGTCTCTTATACACAAATTTCCATCGCGGAAAGGTCGCGGCCAAAGAAAACGACCAAGAGGTTTAACGCAAAGAACACAAAGCCAAGCCGCGCAAAGGCCGCAAAGAAGTCCAGCCGCAGATGGATGCGATAAAGAAGTTGTGACGATCACAGTTATGAGGGAGTCGTGACAGATTATCCGATGACGCAGGCGATTCGCGTTTTAAAGGAGAAGCAAATCCCTTTTGTTCCTCATGAATATCCTTATGAAGAACGCGGCGGGACAAAGCATTCGTCCGAGTGTCTGAAGGTTTCCGAGCATATTGTCATCAAGACGCTGGTTATGGAGACGGACGACCGGCGTCCTTTGATCATTCTGATGCACGGCGATTGCGAAGTCTCGACCAAGCAATTGGCGCGGGACATGGGCGTCAAAACGGTCCGTCCTTGCGATCCGGCCACGGTCCAGAAGCTCACGGGTTATCAAGTCGGAGGCACTAGCCCGTTCGGTACGCGCAAGGACCTGCCGATCTATGCCGAGGCTTCGATTCTTGCGCTGGATAAGATCGTCATTAACGGCGGAAAACGGGGCTTTTTGGTGGAGATAAACCCGGCGGATTTGCGAAAGATTTTTGACGTTAAAGAAGTGCAGGCGGCGATTGTTCCGGAGTGAGGGCTTGTTTTTATCTTATGCCACCGGCTCACGCCGGCGGCTACGAAGCTGAATTCGTGAAGTCCTAAGGTGTCTTTTCCGAGGCCTTGTTGCGGAGATCGATTATCCTGGCGGAAGTTTGTAAATCGCTTCCGCTTCGGTCAGCTCGTCCGCTCTCTTTTCATCGTTCCAGCCCAGCTCCCGGGCCATGAGCGTTGCGCATTCTTCCAGGGCGGAGCGGCCGGGATGGCCGAGCGTGCCCAGGTCGGTGCGGCGCATGACGACATCGGTCAGTTTGAGGGCCATCTCGTTGCGGATGGCATGGAGCACTTCGGCGCGCAAGACTTCTCCGGAACCCGACAGCGTGGTTGCGAGACTTTTATCCGCTTCGGCCAGCTTGGCGATAGAACGCCAGTCGGAGCCGTAGTTGAGCGCCAAGTGGCGGGTGATGGTTTCGTTCCAAGGCGACGTGCGGCAGGCCTCCCGTAGAAAATCGTCAAAGCGATCGATGTGTCCGCCGGCCAATCTTGTGGTTGCGGTGGTGCAGGGCGGAGGCGTTTTTCCGCGTTTAAGAAAGACGGCTTGAACGACCCTTTGCGCAATGTGCCGGCAGATCGTATACTTCACGCCTACGATGCTCAGCAGATTCTGAATGCCGTCTTCGCGGCTGTGATCGACGATCTCGTACTTGTGCGCCGCCTTGGCGACTTCGGGGTTGCTGTCCTCTTCGCCGACCGGCCTCATGCCGCCGATCCAGAAACTGACGTCTTCGTATTTCAGTTCCGCTGCCGGAAAAATATCGGCCATCTCGGCGACAAACTCGGCCACATCCTTTTGGGTGATGGCAAAGTCTTCCGGCGCTCCCCGGTAAAGCGTGTCGGTCGTGCCAAAGAAGGCTTTCCCGCGCCAGGGCGTGACGAAGTAGTTTCGGCCGCCGCGCTTGATCAGGACTGTGCTGTCCTTTTGTTTGCTCTCGATGGAAAAGGCGACATCGGCGAGCGGTTTGGCGATCAGTTGCACGCCTTTGGATCGAACGACGCGGCGATCCGGGTTGTCGGTCTTGGTCAGTTGCGCCGTGATGTCCGACCAGGGGCCGGTCATGTTGATGAACAGCTTGCCTCGAACCTCGATTTCATTTCCGCCGATCAAATCTTTTACCGTGGCCGCTTGAATTCGGCCGTGCTCGACTTTGAAGCGCGTCACCCGTGCATAATTCGCTGCGACGCATCCTTGAGCGGCCGCAGAAAGCCCGAAGGCGAGCGTCAACCGTTCGGAATTGTACATTTGGGCATCATAAAAGCTGCCGCCGCCTTTAAGGCCTTCTTGTTTAAGGCCGGGGATTCGCCGAAGACATTCTTCGTTAGAGGTGCGCCGTCCAATGGGGATGTGTTTTTCCGGATCGTCGAGACCGATATTCCGATCGAAGGAAATGACGTCGTTGGCCAGCATGGCGAGTTGCAGGGCCTCCGGACCTTTCATGCCGTGACTGTAGCAGGGAATCAGAAATTCCAGGGGATGGACCAGGTGAGGAGCCATGTAGAGCATGTGCTTGCGCTCGCCGATGGAAACCCGCATCCGGGCAAAGTTGAGATGTTGAAGATAACGCAAGCCGCCGTGCACGAGTTTCAGGGAGGCGGAGGAGGTGGCTTTGCCAAAATCCGATTGCTCCAACACGGCGACCTTCAGGCCGCGCAACGAAGCGTCCCAGGCCGTGGAGAGTCCATAAACTCCGCCGCCGACAATGACCACGTCGAATGTTTCGTCGTCCAGTTGTTTGATGTTGCGAATCATATTTTACCTCAAAATGCACCACGCTGAACTCAGGAAAATTTCTTTTCTAATCCGTTGTAAATCGAGTTCACCGTTTGTTCAAATGCGGCGCGGCTGTATTTCTGTTGGACCAGGTTCTTGGCGCGGGCGGCGAGTTGTTGGCGCAAGGCGTCCTGGCCGGCCAAGGCCAGCATCCCTTCGGCCAGGGCGTCCGGGGTGGGATCGGCGAGCAACGCGGCGTCCGGGTCGATGACTTGGGTGTGCGTGGGCAACCGGGTGGCCAAGACTGCTTTTCCTGAATCGAGATAGGAGTAAATCTTCATGGGCGTATTTTCGCCTTTGATGCGCGGCGAGACCAGTACATCGGCTTCGGCGAAGAGCGCGCTCATCAGGTTTGGAGAACGAGGACCGACCAGGTGGACTCTGGCGCCGATATCTTTGTTGGCGGCCAGCCGTCGGTACTTTTCGATATGCTCCGGGATGCCGCCGACGATGAAAAGCGTCATTTCTTTTTTCGAGCCGGCTATCGCAAACGCTTCGATCAAAAGATCGATTCCCTGGTAGCTTTCCAGATTGCCGATGTACATGAAGACGGTTCCGGAAGTCGGATAATCTCTGCGCAAATGGGCGGAGGAGCCGTTGGGTTGCAGCAGCGAAATGTCGTTCAGGATTCGAATCGAACGAGCGCCCTCCTTCTCGGCTATTTGGGCCAGGGCCTGGCAGACGGGAATCACGATCTCTGCATGGCGAACCGCAAGGCCTTCCCACCATTGGAAAAATCCGCGCAGGGGTTTCAGCCGGGGCATTTTTTCCACCAGTTGCGCGGCCATGGAGGAATCCATGTCGTAGACATAGGGCATTTGGAAGAGGCCTCGGAAGACCAGGGCCATATAAACCGATTCCTCGACGGCATGAACGACGTCCGGACGGTTGAACATCGCCTGTCGGAGCGCCTTGAAGAAGACGAACACATCGCAGAAAATCTTTTTCAGAGAAAAGCCCGGGCCAATGCCTTTGATGAAAGAGAAGTTCGGAATCCGGTGAATCGCGACGTTCGGATACGTTTGGTCGATTCCTTCGTGAAAGGTAATGACTTCGATTTTGCATCCTCGCTTCGACAGCGCCGTCAACAGGAGATCGACGGCGATGGGCGTGCCTCGCTCCTGATAAAACGGATGCGGCGCCAGCAATAAAATTTTCATCGGTTTATTCATGCCGTTCTCCGATGGCGGCTCAACAGTTGTGCGAGGGTTGTTCTCAATCCGGAACGCTCTTCGTGCGACAGCAAAAAGAGCCACGAAAAACCGATAAACGCCAGCCCGCCGATTCCGCATGCGGCCAGTCTCGCCCAGACGGACGACAATCCGATGGTAATGCCGATGAGCGACAAAGCAATGCCCGTCATGCAAAGCGAGCGCACGAGGATGGGCTTGGACGACGGAACAAAGCGGTGCGCCAGGCCGAACATGCAGAACGTTTCCAGGATGACGCGCGTAAACCAGGCGATGGCCGTGCCCTCAATGCCGTAGCGGCGGGTCAGAACGGTGCAGAGGACCAGAAAGAGCGGCAGTTCGATCATGTGCAGTTTGGCGCTCAAGTCCGGGCGGCCGACGCTCTGCAGCAGGGAAAAGGGAAGGTAGGCAAGGCTGTAAACAAAGATGCCCGTGGTCAACCAGCGCATGACGGACGCGCTCCGGACGGCAAAATCGGCGCCCAGCCAGAGGTTCAATCCTTCCCCGGCAAACGCATTTACAACCAGCACGACCGGGAAGGACAAGGCCAGCAGATATTTCACGCCGCGCGCATACAACTCGGCGGTGCGTTCGGGATTGGAGGCATATTGCGCGGCAAAAGAAGGGAATAATACAGACACCCAGGCCCGCGGAAAAATCAGGAGCTTCACGACGATTTCGGCGGGCGTGACGTAAAAGGCGACGTCCGAAACAGTGCGGATCGCGCCAATGATGAAGCGGTCGATCTGAATCATGACCGGCATGGCAATATTCGAAACCGTCATCCAGCCGCCAAAGGTCAGCAGGGGACGCACCAGTTGCCGTTCGAAGAGAACCTCTTTGCGCAGGGCCGGGATGGCGCGCAGGCAGAACGTGAAGTAAATCAGCCACTCCGCCACGCGGCCGACGATCAGGGCGGTTACCACTGGAAACAAGCTGTTGGAAAAAGGGAGTACGAGCAAGGGCCCTAAAAAGGTATACATCCCAACGGGCACGCGGATGGTGTTGATCAGGCGAAAATGCTGATGGGCTTCCAGGATGCCGATGAGGCCGGTGGTGGTCACCACGACGGGCAGGCCGATCGCGGCGGCCATGAAGGCCTGCCGGGTTTCCGTTTGCAGCTCGACGGGAATGTGCAGCCGGTAATGCACGAGCCAGGGGGTCAAACCGGCGACCAACGCCGCGCCGGCCACTCCGAGCAGGAGCATCATGCCCATGGAAGTCCAGAAAATGGACGGCAGTTCTTCCGCTTTGCGCTGGCCGAGTTTTTCGGCGGTCAGCTTGGTCATCGCGCGGCCCAGACCCAGATCGAAAACGCTGAAGTAACCGACGAGCATCCAGACGATGGTCAGGGTTCCGAACCGGGCATCGCGGTGGCCCTTGATCAAAAGGGGTATCGCAAAAAGGGCCACCAACATGGGCGCGCACAGCCCGAAGAGATTCCATCCGGTGTTGCCGGCCAGTTTTCTCGTGGTGGGCGGGAGGTGCAAGCCGGGATCGTGTGGCTGGGCCGCGCTCAAGAACCCTCCCTGCAAATACGCTCGAACAGCTTGAGATGCTCGTCCGCGACATGCGCGATGCTGAATTGCCGGCAAACCGTCTCCCGGCCTTTGAGCGCAAGTTGGCGCGCTTTATCCGGCTGCGTAACAAAATCGTTCATCAAACCGAGCCAGGTCTTTTCGTCCTTCAAGGGCGCGATGCATCCTTCTTGTCCATCGACGACGACATCGCGATTTCCGCCGATATCCGAAGCGATGGTGGGCAGTTCGCAAGCCAGGGCTTCGAGCAGCGCGAGGGGCAGGGCTTCGCTTTCCGACGGAAAGAGAAAGGCGTCCGCCGCTTGGAGGTGCTCGTTGACGTTCGTGACGTAGCCGGTGAACAAGACCGATTCTTCGAGCCGGTTCGTTCGTACCTGCTCGCGCAATTCGGCTTCACACGAGAGAAACTGCATGCGGCCTCCGCCGATGAGGAGGAGCGCGCTGTTCGGATGCGCGGCCATCCATTTCGGCCAGATTTGCATCAGGAAATCGAGCCCCTTGCCCCGGTTCAATTTTCCGGAATAGGCGAAGATGAATCGGTCTTCGGGCAGGTGGAGTTGTTTTCGCAAGGCCAGGCGGCGCGCAGCATCGACCGGCTGAAAAGTTTCCGTATCGATGCCGTTGGCGATGGAGGCGGTCTGGGCCGGAGGGATGCCGCAGGCTTCGAATTCCTCCCGGATGATGCCGCTGATGCTGAGGAAGGCGTCCGTCTTTTTCAAGAAGTAGTTTCGCAGGCGGATGGGGCCGCTGAAAAGGACCTTCAGCAGGGGGCGGGTGGTTTCGCCCAGGATATTGTTCCAAATGAATCCGCCGGAAAATTCTCCGCGGGACTCGGAACGAAGGACGCACTTCTTGCCGAGCAGCCGGGCGGCCAGAACGCCGACGATGCCCAGGATGCGCAATCCGCAGACGTAAATCAGATCGTAATCGTTTCGCCGGCGGCACAGTGTCAGGAAGGCCGGCAGAAGCATCAGGTATTTTCCAAGCCTTGGAACTCCGCTGGGCGGAACGCGGTGGATGGGAATGTCGTCGACCGTTTCAAAAACAGGGGATTCCTTCACGCGCCGCCGGGTCAGCACAAAAACGTTTTCGCCTCTTCGGCGAAATTCCTTGCAGAGAAGTCGCGCATGCGTTTCGCCTCCGCCTACGACGGGATAAAACGAGCTGACCAAAAGGCAGATGCGAGGCTGAGGGGCCGATGGGTTCATTTCTTTAACTTCCGTCCAACGGTGAAAAGGGTCCGTCGCTCTTTTCCCGGCAGGCAATAAATATAGTTGTGTTTGAGGCGCATCAACCGGTACGGCGGATCGCCGGCGCGAACCGAACGGCCTCCGAACAGCCGGTCGCCGAAAGCCGTCTTGTAGCCCGCTTTTTCGGCGGCGAGTTCGGCCGCCCGCCCGCAAACGGCCCAGGGAAAGCACATGTGACGCACGGTATGGGTCTTCAGTTGGCTGTTCAGCGTTTCGCGCGCGGCCGCCAGCTCGGCCAGGATCGCGGCATCCCTCTCGGCGGGCGTTTCCTGCGTTCCTTGGCTGTTGCCCGCTACATGCCGCAGCTCGATCTCCCAGCCGGAACGTTGGAAGAATTCCTGGCCGCCATTCTCGCGGACATGCCGCAGGCAGGCCTCGCGCGCTTTTGGATGGTCGGATCGCAGGGCGTCCGACATACGCGACCGTTGCGCGTAAAGAGGCGCGCCCAGATCGGCCGGCGTCAGGAATCGATCGTGTCCCTCGTCGGCGATCATCGGGTAGAGATGGGGATGCCGATGAAAACCGGGTTGGACGAATTCCTGAATTTCCGCGTCGGAAAAAACCATCCCATGCCAGAATGTATGCGCCTGGATGTCCACGACGCCGGACGTTTGAAGGGCGCGCAACTCGCCCCAGGCGGCAAACGGCACGGACGACCGGTCCAGATTGATGGGATTCCAGGCGGGATCGTCCATGGTGGGGCGAAGCTTTTCGGAGTCGACGATGCGCCCGGGAATCGCATAGGCGATGGCTTGGAATCCGTACTTCTTTAAAAGCGGCGCCACGACCGTCCATAAGCTCGCCCAGGCATCGTCGAAGCAAAGCGCCACGGAACGTCGGCCGGGATGAATCCCTTTCCGGACAAATTGGGCAATGGCCTCCGAGGTGACCGTGCGATATTGGTTGCGAGCCAGGTGGAGCAGGTAGGGCTCCAAGTATTCCCGGCTGGCCTCGTGAAAATGAAAGATCGGCAGCCAGGAGCCCAAGCCTCCGCCAAACAAAAAGCGGGGATAGCACCCCGACGCCAAGTCGAGGACGCCTCGCCACGGGGTTTTTCGTTCTGTAAATGGAATGGGTTGTGCCATAAATATGGGTTGTTTATATCCACATAGCTGAATGAGGCAAAGCCTTTTCGGAAGAGCTTCGAGATGCTCAAATTCCTAGGATGGGGCTTCCCCTTTGCATATAGCATCTGCTTTGGCGAGTAATGCGTCTGTCTCAGGGCGGTTCATGCTGCTATCCCTTTACTTTTCTCTCGTCAGTCTTATGCTTCGGATCTTCATGTCGGCCGTTCTATCATAACGAAAAGCCAGAAAAAACGGCTTATTGTTGAGCTGGCTGATGGTCAAGACGGCGGGTTGCCCGGCTTTTAGCAGGATGCCTGGAGCGCTCTCGTTGCCCGGCCAGCGGGCATTGATTTCGCCCAGGGGCGTGCCGGCAGGGGCTTCGGCGTCGAAATCGACGGTTGCGGTATATTGGCCTGGCTCCAAGGGGAGCTTGGGGCCGTAGAAGACGGCGGCCAGGGGATCGTAGTCGCGCCGGAAGACGACGGCGTCGAATTCGCGGGAGGTGTATCCGGCGTGGAAGAAACAGGCGGCCGGCAGGTCGATCGAGGCGCCGGGCTCCGGGCTTTCCCAAGCGCCGTTGGCCAGCAGCACGGAATCCAGATCCACCTGTCCCTGCCGGGGCGTGAAAACGACGCCCAGCGGGCGAGCAGCGGCTTCGGTAGGCGGTTGAATGGACTGCCAGGTCCAATCGCTGGACGACACGCTCAGGGCGGGCAGGGGATTGGTGAGGCCGCTCATAATGGTTGCCAGGTTCAGCTCGCCGGTCCCGCGCGTTCTGACCAGCCAGTGCAGGGGTTCGTCGAGCGGCGCCAGGATTTCCGGAACGCGGACCGAGGCCTCGCGATTCGTCATGGGCAGGTATCCGTCGCCCAGGGAAGTCGTATCTTCCTGGGTAATCGTGTTGGTAAACGTCACCCGCTCCACTTCCCAGCGGCGGGCTGGGAACACATATTTCATGAAATGAACCGGCTCGCGAGACGAGGGGGTTGGCAGAATTTTGAACGACCAGACGGTGGCGTCTTTCCCAATGCATTGCAGGCGGGGATGATTCAACAGCCGCTGCAAGGTCAGGCCGACCGGGAAAGGACTCACTTTTTCGGGAAAGACATCTTCATGCAACACGATGTGGCCGATGCCGCGGCTCAACAGGTTGTCCAATTGCTCGTCCGAACAGGCGCCCAAGTTCATGCTTTCGAAAGGAAGAAAGACCTCGTTGAGATATTTGGTTTTCACGCTGCCGCCGTAGCCGTTGATCATGCGGATTCGGTAGAGCGAGATGTAATACTCGTTCAGGGACGTGTAGTGCGAATCGCCAGGCCAGAGCGGCAGGGCGATGATGTGCGGCTTCTGGCCGGCGGCCTGCGCATCTTCGGCAACAGCGCGATACGCGCCTTGCTCCTGGTCCAGCAGGCAGATGGTCGGGCGAATCCGGGCATTGTAGTCGAGAAGCAGCGGCGCGAGCAGGCCGAGCGCGATCCAGGTTTTCCGGCGGGCGGACCCCGTCAGCCCGCACGACAGCAGCATGCCCACGGTGAGCGACATGATCGCCGGCATCAGAAGATAGATCTTGTCCGGCTGCCGGATCATGCCGTAGGGCGGAACCAATTTCATCAGCAGCGCCCAGCAGCGCGGGCCGCCGGGATTTTTGACGCCGGTGGAGAGAATGACCATCCCCAGCAGAGCAAGCCCCAGCAAAACAACGGGCAGAATCGGAAAGGGCTCGGACTGGCGTCGTCGTCGAATGGCGCAGGCCATTGCGCCGGCAAGCAACAGGGTGAGCAGATAATACCCGAGATAGATTTTCCGGCTGTCGCCCGGGTTGTTGAACTTCACAACGCCTGCCAGGGAAGGAGAGCGAAGCGAAACCTCATGGATGGTGCGTCCGGCTTTTCCGATGGTGGATTTCTTCTGGATGTTGCTCTTGAGCTTAAGGCTTTGCGCCCCGATCAAGCCCATGAAGCAAAAGAGCAGGATAGCCGCTTTGAACAGGAGCCCGATTTCTTTCCGCGAGGGCCAGCGTCCGGGGAAACGGTAGAGATAAACGAACAGGCACCAGAAAGGGGCGGCGAGCACGGTGAAGAAAAAGACATGCGTATCGCCCCATTCGGTCAGATAAAGCGCGGCGCCGGCCACGCCGCCGGCCCAGATTTTTTTGTCGGCGATCATGATGTCGAGCGCCCAGAAAACGATGGGGACCCACATCATGGCCAGGCCGGTCGGACTGCCGTCGAGCAGGTTGATCCATTGATAAGGCAAAATAATACTGATGACCGCCGCCACGGACGACAGGCCGGGTTGGCGAGTGAAGCGAAGCAGAAGCCGGCGGGTGAAGAAGTAGGCGATCCATAACGCGACGAACCCCGTGAAATTCCAGCCGACGGCCTGTCCGCCGACGGCATGGCCGACGACAAAGAAGATCGAGAAGGGCAGGTAATAGGTCGACGGAAAAAACCGTTCCGCATCGTTGCCGGTGTTGAATTCGTAGATGTTCGAAAAGGCCGGGGTGTGCCCGCTGACGGCATCGGCGGCCAGCCAGAATTGATAGAGGAATTGCAGGTGGTCGCCTGGGATCATTGCGCGCCGGCTGCCGGCCTCGATGTTGTAAGCCGAGGAAGCGATGGCATGTCCGGCATCTTTCGGCAGGGGCCACGAAAAGACCAACCAGACGGCCAACGTGACCCCAAAAGTCAGTAAAATCTCTTTAATCCAGGCTTTCATCGCTATTTTCCGAAAGGGGAAGCTACCTTGTGGCTTGCCAAGGGACAAGCGTTTATTTAATAGTGCCCTTTCGCTTGAGCAAACTATGAAATGTCTTTTTGTATATAAAACGGCTTCGCTGGACATCACCGATCCCATGGGCATCATGTGCCTGATCGCCAATGTGAAGAAACACGGGCATCAGTCGGATCTCTTCCTGACCAACCTGGAAAAGGATCTGTTTAAGTCCGTCAAGGAATACCAACCGGATGTGATCGGCTTCTCCGTAACCAGCGGGTCGGAAAATTATTACCTCGAGTTGATCCGTCGCTTGCGCAAGCACGTGAAGTTCATCTCGATCATGGGCGGGCCCCATCCGACGTTTTTTCCCGAAATCATCGAAAAGGATGAAGTCGACATCATCTGCCGCGGTGAGGGGGACGAAGCGTTGGTCGAGCTGCTCGACCGGCTGCAGGAAGGCAAGGAATATTCGGACATCCGCAATCTCTGGGTGAAGAAGGACGGGCAGGTCGTCAAGAATCCCATGCGTCCGTTGATCCAGGATCTCGACAGTCTGCCATTTCCGGATCGGGCGTCTTTCCTCAAGTATTACGCTTATGCGCACAGCAGCGTGAAGCACTTTCTCTCCAGTCGGGGCTGTCCCTACGACTGCGCCTACTGCTTCAACCACATGCTGAAAAAGCTTTATCGCGACGAAGCCGGTCCCGGGCAATATTGCCGCCTGCGGAGCGTGGAGAACGTGATTCGCGAAGTGGAAGACGTGAAGAACAATTATCCTTTGAAGATTGTCTATTTTCATGACGACCTGTTCATCATGAACAAGACCTGGCTCAAGGAATTCTCCGCGGCGTACAAGGCGAGGGTTGGGCTGCCGATGATTTGTTACGTCCGGGCCAATCTCGTGAACGAAGAAGTGGTGCAGTGCCTCAAGGAAGCCAACTGCATTACGATCGCCATGGGCGTGGAAAGCGGCAACGAAGAGATCCGAAAAACCGTGCTCAAGCGAAACATGACCAACGAACAAATCGTCAATGCCGCCCGGTTGTTTCACAAGTACGGCATCTCCATCATGACGCAGAACATGGTGGGCTTGCCCCAGGAAACCATTGAAAACGCCTACGAGACCATTCAGGTGAATACCGAAATCAAACCGGCGTATGCCTGGGTGTCGATCTTTCAGCCGTATCCCCGCACTGAGCTGCACCGGTTCTGCATCGAAAAAGGATATCTCGATCCGACGCACAAGCAGCATGCGTCCTATCAGGTCGAATCGCCGATCAATACGGGTATGACGAAGCGTGAATTCGAGAACCTGCACAAATTTTTTGCGCTCTCCATCGAGTCGCCCCTGGTGAGAAAGCTTTCGAGAAGCCTGATCCGCTGGCCGAACAACATCGTCTTCAACGTGATCTACCGGTTCTTCAAGGGCTACACTCACATCGTCCGCCTCAAGATGAGCAGCGGCGAAATCGGCTTCCTCGGCTACCTCTGGGACCTGCTGGGCTACAAAGTCCGCCGCCATCTCGGGAAGACGTATTAAGGCGAGCAGAGGGGCGGGAAGGAAGAAGTAATCAGTTGTCAGTGATCAGTTATCAGTAATCAGTGTTTAGGCATCCGCTTGCTTCTATCTTCTTTACTGACAACTGATCACTGATTACTGATCACTGATTACTGATTACTGATCACTGATCACCGTTCACTTCTTCCTTCGGAGCCGGCGTCGAGGCATCGCGTTGGCGTATCACCTTCGCGGGCATGCCGACGGAGATCGTGTTGGCGGGAAGATCGTTGTTCACTACGGCGCCGGTTCCGACGATCGAGCTTTCGCCGATCGTTACGCCGTCCAGAACCGTCACGCTGGCGCCGATCCACGAATGCGCGCCGATCCGGATGCCCTTGGCCACGCGCTTTTGATCCATGATGGGCACATCGGTTTTCGAAAAGTCGTGCCCGCCGCCGACGATATAGGAGTAGGCGGCAATGAGCACCTTCTCGCCGATCTCGACGCTGTTGGACGAGGCGATGTCGCAATTGAAGCCGATGTTGGCGTTGTCGCCGACGACGATGTCGCCGTTTTTGCAGTGCAGGATGCTGTTGCGGCCGATGAACACGCCCGAGCCGATTGTAATGCCTTTGTTGCTGTCGCCCTTGGCGTCGACCAGGCAGTTGTCGTCGAGGACGACATTGTCTCCGATAAAAACCTTGTGAGGATGCCGGAACGTCACGTGCGAGCCTATCGCCACATTCCGGCCCATGCGGCCGAGGATGAAGGGATAGAGCAACCGCCGCAACACCAGTCCCAGTGCGCCGGGAATGCCGCTGATGAACGTATGGATGAACTCATGCTTGGCCAGCGCCAGGAAACCGGGTTGGCCGATGACCAGATTCTGATACTTCTGGATCGCCGAGGTTTTGGCGTCCGACATCTTTTCCTGAATATCCAGTATTTCTCGTTGTTCTGTCATGGCGTCTAAAGTGCAGGATTGGCTGAGATTTGTCAAACGGACGATGAGCCGCACAGCTCTTCGTAAATCGCCGCGTAACGAGCCGCAATTTTTTCAATGCGGCATTCCTGCGCGGTTTCTTGTCCGGCGGAACGCAATGTTGCCTGAAGCTGGGGCTCTTTCACGATCCGGTCGATCGCGCCGGCCAGGGCGTTCGCATCCCGGGGCGGGACCATTAGGACGTTTTTCTCGTTAAAGTAAATGTCGTGGAAACAGGGCATGTCGGTGATGACCAGCGGCGCACCCACGGCCAGCATTTCCACGCCGGCGGTGTTGAAGCCCTCGTTGAAAATGGAGGCGACCACCGCCACGTCGAACAGGGAAATGTAAGGGACCACATTCTCCTGATAGCCGGTGAAGATGGCTTTGTTCGCCAAGCCCAACTCGGCGGCTTGCTGGCGGAGCGTCTCGGCCCAGGGCCCTTCGCCCACGAGCACGAAGCGCAGGCGGTCGTCTTTTTCAGCCAGCAATTTGGCGGCCTGCAGCAGAATATGATGCCCCTTCATCTCCGCCATGCGTCCGGCCGTGCCTACAATTTTGGCCCCGTCGGGAATGCCCAGGCTGCGGCGTAAGGCTTGTATTTGCTCGGGGGCCGAGCGGGTGACTTTGTCCAGGGGGATGCCGTTGAACAGCACTTCCACCTGGGCGTCGGGCATGTAGCGGTCGACTACCATGAAGCGTTTGACCGCCTCGGAAACTGCCAGGCCTTTGGCCTGCCAGTTGCGCAGAAACCAGTCGACGAGCTGTTGATACTTCGGAAGCCGCTCGTCGACAAAATGTTCCTGGACGATCACCGGGACCTTCATGAGCCGGCCGGCCACGCGTCCGAAATTGAACGAGGCATACCCGTGAAGATGCAATACGGTCGGCCGCCACTTCCGCATCACGCGCATGACCTCGAAGAGCGTGAACGGATTGAACTTGCTGCTGTTGAGCGAGACGACTTCGAGGCCTTTTTCGCGCAAGACATCGCAGGCCACGTCTTCTTCGCGCAGGTTCAGCAGCATGACCTTGTAGTGCGCCGGATAAAACGGCACGCGATATGCAATCTGCCGGGCCGGTCCATGCATTTTAGACCTGCCCGCGCTGACTTTATCCATGATATGCAGTATGCGAATCTCGTTCGAAGCCATTGAATTCCCAATCGAATTGCCGCTTGTCGCGTTCTTGTTTTTCTTGCGGCGGTGAGTGTAGAGCTTCATGAAGGGGTGTCAACGATAAAGTCCCCCGCCGGTAGGACCGGCGCTCCGGCGCCGGCCGAAGAGGTGGTCAGCGGAGCGGCCGCCCTGCCAACGACGAAGCACGACAGCCCTCGCCCCACGATCTTTTTATGCGCTTGGATGATTTCGCGGTTGCTGCTATGGATGAAGACCCATGATTAAACGGTGTATTTTAGCGTGCCTGATCCTGCTGACCGGCGGCTGCGCCCGGAAGGCCGTTATCAAACCTTTGACGCCCGACGCGGTCGTAGTGGCCTTTGGAGATAGCCTGACGTCGGGCTATGGCGTCGCCCCGGACGATTCGTATCCGTCCATCCTGTCGCAGCTCCTGGGCTGCCAGGTGATTAATGCGGGTATTCCCGGGGAAGTGTCCCGAGAAGGTCTTGGCCGGTTGCTGGAAACCGTTCGCCTCCATCAACCGGACCTGGTCGTTCTCTGTCATGGCGGAAACGATTTGCTGCATCGCACGGAGCCCCTTTGCGCGAAAGCCAACGTATCCCAAATAATCCAGAGCTTGAAGGCCCAGGGGATTGACGTGATCCTCGTTGGCGTCCCCGAGCCCGGACTCTGGCTCTCTGCCGCGCGCTGGTATGGCGACTTGGCCGAGGAGCACGGCATTCCCTATGAAAGCGAGGCGGTCTCCCTCGTCCTTTCGGACGCCCTCACGCGAAACGACGATCGTATCCATCCCAACGAGCGCGGCTATCGGATTATGGCGGAATCGATCGCGGCATTGATTCGAAGCTCGGAATCCAATTGATTCTGGCCTCTGGCAGCTATTTTTACAAAAAACTGTCCAAGCCCGTGATTGCTTGTATACTGATTCGAGCATAGACGGATTGACCCATAGGTCGTTATTACGGAGAATTTTGGCAATGAAAAAAGGTCCCCGCCCCTTTACCTCGCACGTCAAGATGATGATGTTGACGCTGACGCTTCCCCAGTCGGGACGGTGGTTCTATCAGCGGGAGATTCAAACCATTACGGGCATCGCTTACACGCCTGTACGCGCCTCGCTGCTGGATCTCGAATCGTTCGGGCTGCTGAAAAAGAGGACTCACGGCAATCGCCAGTATTTCATGATCGACAAGGATTTTTTCCTCTACGACGAGTACAAGCGCATCGTTTTGAAAACCACCGGCCTGGGCGACCATCTGCGCTTTGTGCGGCAGGATCCGAAGGATATCGTCGCCGCGTTCGTCTATGGAGATTTTGCCGAGGGAACGGAAACCGTGGAGACCCCCATTCGCTTTTGCGTCGTGGGTTCCCTCCGTGACGCTCAAATCCAGAAGTCCCTTTCGGCGGCTGCCCGGCTGACGCAGAAAAAATTCGAATACGTCCGGTTCGATGCGCCGGCCTCCGCTTCACGCCGCCCGGCGGCGCTTCAACGGCTGCTCCAGGCGCCGGCCATCTACGTCGTTGGAAAACCCTCGGACCTGACATGAAGAGAATTGGAATCATTGCCGGCCTCGGTCCGGAATCGACGACGGATTACTACCAGCGGATCATCAAGGCATTTCCCTCCGGTCGACCCGATTCCGAGAATCCTGAGATCATCATTTACAGCGCCAATCTTTATGAGCTGATCCGGCTGATGACGGCGAAGGACTGGCCGACTCTGATCGACGGACTGGTCTCGAAGGTGGAAGCCCTGCACCGGGCCGGCGCCGACTTTGCGGCCATCGCATCCAACACGCCCCACCTGGTCTTCGACGCCGTTCGCGCGCGATCGCCTATTCCGTTGCTGAGCATCGTCGAAGAGGCTTGCCGCAAAGCCCAAAGCCTTGGCTTGAAAAAGCCGGGCCTCCTGGGAACCCTGTTTACCATGCAATCGGATTTCTATCGGAAGGTCTTCGAGAAGCACGGCATTACGCTCGTCGTGCCCACGGAATCCGAGAAGCAACTCATTCATCAGCGCCTGTTTTCGGAGATCGAATTAGGAATTTTCAAGGATTCCACGCGGCAAGAGCTGTTGGCCGTTGTGCAGCGAATGATAACATCGGATGGCATCGATTCCGTCATCCTGGGCTGTACCGAGCTTCCGCTTATCCTGACGCAGGATGAATTCGGCATTCCTTTTTTGAACACGGCCGCCATTCATGTCGACCGCATCGTGCGGTATTGCCTGGACAAGGATGCGTAGCGGCCATCGAAACGCGTGGGCGTTTATCTCAAGGGGATAGCGTGGATCGACTCAGGTTTTTGGCGTACAGGGCGTCAAGGGCAAACGGATGTGAAAGGTGGTCCCTTGCCCCAGCTCGGTGTCGAAGCTCAGCAGGCCTCCATGCTTGTTCACAATGACGTCGTATGTAATGGCCAGTCCCTGGCCGGTGCCCTTGCCGGCTTCCTTGGTGGTAAAAAACGGCTCGAAGATTCGGGATCTGAAAGCCTCTGGAATGCCGCGGCCCGTGTCCGAGATGTCGATTTCCACCCAAGTTCCGTTCTGTCGCGTTTTCACTCCAATTCGGCCTTTGGTTGGTTGGTCGTTTCCGATGGCTTCGGCGACCGCGTGGCTGGCGTTGACCAGTATGTTGAGCAGGGCCTGGGCGATTTCGCCCTGGAAGCCGGGCGTCAAAGGGAGTTCCGGATCCAATTCCGTGTTGATGTCGGCGACGTATTTCCATTCGTTGCGGGCCATGACGATCGTGTTCAGGATCACGCGATTGAGGTCGATCCCCGTTTGCTCTTCGTTGCCGGGATGGGAAAACTGTTTCATGACTTGAACGATTTCCCGTATCCGCTTGACCCCGTCCAGGGATTGGTCGATGGCTTTTGGGGTCTCGCTCAGGATATACTCCAAATCCGCTTTTTGACACTCCTCGTCGATTTGGTTGAGCTGTTCGAGAGTAACCGCGCCGGCCGCGATGCCTTTATGCCATTGCCGATATCGTTCGAGCAAATGACCGGCGGTCTTCATCGATTGCCGGCAGAACTGGAGGTTGTCGCCGACAAATTGGGTCGGCGTATTGATTTCATGGGCGATGCCGGCCGCCAGTTGACCGATGGCTTCAAACTTTTGGGATAGCCTTCGGCGGGTTTCGAATTGGGCCTGTTGTTCTTTGGCTTTTTGGGCGGCCGTCATATCCGTCAGCACTTCCAGCAGATAGGGATTCCCGTCCAGCGTGATGCCCATCAGACTCCTGAGCACCAGGAGGGATTGGCTGCACGCGGTTTGCAATATGTCCTCGAAAGACTGGGGGCGAAGAAACAGTTCGGCAGAAAAGGGGGCGTGAGGCGTGGCGAAGCGCATGGACTCATGGTACAGAGTTCCCATCATTTGGGATTTGCTGCTGCCGATCATTTCACAAGCTTGCCGGTTGATCCGCAGAACACGACGGGTGGTCAGGTCGACGAGAAGGACGCCCATCGGGTGTTGATCGATAATCGCTTCCAACTGTTCGCCGCTTAGCCGGGCCTGCTGCTCCAATTCGCTCACGTACTGGCGAAGTTGGGCATTCTTGTTTGCGATCGTTCGTTCATGCTGCAAAATGCGTTCGGCCACATTCAGGCGGCTGCGCAGTTCGGCAGCCGCGACGGGCTTGATCAGATAATCGTGCGCACCGGAATTCAAGCCTACGAGCTTGTCTTCAAAATTCGATTTAGCCGTCAGGAGAATGGTATAAACAAAATCTTTATCGGTGTGTTGAGCAAACTCGCGGCACAAGTCGATCCCGCTGATGCCCGGCATGACCCAATCCAGCAGGGCAATTTTGGGAGCGTCTTTTTGGAGCAAGGCTTGGCGTGCGCTTTCTCCATTATTGACGGTTACGACTTCATAACCCCAAGAGGGAATCAGACTGCTGAGTCTCAGCAGCGCTATTTCATCATCATCGGCCAATAAAACCTTCGTCATGACGCGTTCCTTCGAGGCTGCAATGGCTGTGCCGCGTGTTGGACAACAGATAGACGTCTCGATTTATAGCAAAGCCGCAACCTAATGCCTGAATATATAACCCTTTTCTTTGAAATGGGATAGGCCTGGACTACGGGGCAGCAATTATAATGATGAATCAAAAGGTGGCCCGGCTTCTCCGAAGACGGGCTCATTTTCAGGTCAAACCGCGTTCGCCCGCCTGCGCATCGCTACGCGAAGCGTTGCGGGCAGGGAGAACGCGGTCCACCTGTTGGAGAATGTCGTAATTACAATTGCTGGCTACGGGGCCAGCGGCGCCACAGCCTTCACTCGATAGAATCGCGCGGTGGAGGCGGGGTCGACCAGCTCGCGGGTCATGGTGGGCGATGCATCGGGGGTTAATTGCCCCAAGCCGCTGTCCGTCCAGGGGGCATTGTTGGTCGCGGTGGGAGACTGTTCCAGGCGGTAGAAGCGCGTCGGCTCGACCGTCCACGTCAGGCGGTTGGTATTGGCGGTGCGGCGGGCGTCCACGAGGTCCAGCCGGGATACCGCCTGCGTCGGGTGCGTGTCTGCGTGGTATTCGCCGGTGTCTGGAACGCCATCGACATCCTCGTCATGACTGCCGCCGTGAAGCGTAGTAAGATTGCCGGCCATGCGGTATTCCCAGGGGTCGGGGATGCCGTCGCCATCGGTGTCGGGGCCGGCCTCGAGGCGATCGATCTGGACATACGCCTGCGAGTTGCTCAGTCCGATCCAGCCGACGTTGGCGCCCCACATATAGCCGTTCATCTTGCCGTTTAACAAACTCACTCTGGGCTGGCCGTAGGTCTGCTCGAAATTAATCCAGCCGATGTTGGCGCCGTAGGCATACCCGGAAAGATTTCCGGCGCCATCGTGGTTCACGCCCCAGTCGTTGGCAGCCAGGTTCGAATACTGCCAGCCATTGGTCGGTCCGTTGCCCAGCGAGATCCAGCCGCAGTTCGCGCTCCAGACATACCCGGTGCAAAACGACTGTCCGATCACCGCGCCGTTGGTGATATCGCCTTGAAAATTGATCCAGCCGATGTTGGCCCCATAGGCGTCGTTATTGGTGGGGTTGATCGTGGTGGCGGCTTGCGCGCTGGCACTTAAAAGCAGCCCAAGGATTATCGCGGTGAATCGTTGATGGACCGTCATGGCGCTTGTCTCCTTCGTTTGGCTCTTCGTTACATTATAACGATTGGCAATACGAAGCTTTATAGTTGATTAGGCCGTGAAGAGCAAGAGAGGAGAAAGGAAATGCTGTCTTGCTCGTTTTCCGAATACGGAAAAACATAGAGGGGAAGCCACAAAGATCACATAGAACACAAAGAAAGAAATTTCTTTTCTCGAATTCTTTGTATTCGTGTGCATTCGTGTTCATTTGTGGTTAAATCTTTCTGCTTTCTTTTCGGTTGCGGCTGCGCTGCGTTCTATGTGGTTTTTGTGGCTACAAATTCTTAGTTTTGAGTTGTTATGCTTTCTATTTATGACATCGACCGGGTTAACGCCTTTTGCCGGCAGAATCGGATTAGCGATCACCCGTTGAAACGGTTGCGGATCGCTTTTTTCAAGAAAGGCCTGCCGATCGAGGACTGTCTGGAGGTTCTTCCTGAGGAGCATCGCGCCGCTGTTGCCGGGCAGATCAGGATGCAGTATTTGCACATCGTGGAACGGCACGATTCGAAGAGGGACGGGGCGACCAAGTTGGTTTTTCAGACGGCGGATCGCCAGGCGGTCGAAGCCGTCATTTTGCGAATTACCTCGGGTCGGACGAGCTTGTGTATTTCCTCGCAGGTTGGTTGCGGAGTTGATTGTGCCTTCTGTGCGTCCGGCCGGGGAGGCTTGACCCGGAATCTGACGGCGGATGAAATGCTCGACCAAGTCGCGCTCGCCATGCGGCTGCTGCGCTCGGAAGGGCGGGTCGTGCGCAACGTCGTCGTGATGGGCACGGGGGAGCCTCTGCATAACGAGGAAGCTCTTTTCCAAGCCTTGGAAACCCTGCGCGACCCACGCGGATTTTATCTTTCGGACCGGCACTTGATGGTCTCCACCGCCGGCCTGTCCGAAGCCATGCTTCGGTTTGTGGAACGATTTCCGAGTGTCCGTTTAGCGCTGAGCCTGCACAGCGCGCGGCAGGAGGTGCGCGAACAAATCATGCCGACGGCCAAATTCCAAACCTTGGAAAAACTGCGCGAAATTTTTCCAAAGGTTGGAAAACACAACAATTTCATGATCGAGTACCTGCTGTTGAAAGGAATAAACGACGGGCCGGAGGATTTGGCGGCCTTGATCGACTATTTGCGCGGCATACCGGCGCATATCAACCTAATCCAGTTCAACCCGCATCCCGGAACCGCCTTTCAGCCCGTTTCCAAAGCCGCCCGTGAAGCGTTCGGAGATGTCTTGCGGAAAGCGGGCTTTAAGGTAACGCTGCGCTATTCGCTCGGCGACGACATTGCCGCCGCCTGCGGGCAGTTGGCGGGAAGGAGGGGAAAGTATGAATCGTTGGTTAAATTGGAGTCGTGAATTTCTAAGCCTCAAGGTTCGCTTTTGGGGGCTGTTTCATGCCGCCGGATGTCTGGCCATGTTGGGAACGGCGGCTGGATTTCTTGGCCGCCATGCCTGGTGGCTGGATCTGGGCTCTCATTTCCGGGTGCAGTACGTCGTGCTCTTCGCGATGCTCTGTGGCTTTTATTTAATTGCGCGCAAATGGAAATGGGCTGGGGGTGCGGCCTTGTTCTGCGGGCTCAATCTTGTTCCCGTCCTCATGCTGCTGTTTCCGCCGGCTGGGGCGGCGCCGCCGGCGGGAATGAAATACCGGACTTTGCTGATCAACGTCAATACGCAGACGGGCCAGCCAGAGGCGGTTATCGAAGCCATCAACGAGGCCTTGCCGGATTTCATCGTGCTGGAAGAAATCAACGAAGAATGGATGCAGGCGCTCGAACCGGCTTTGACGAATTATCCGCACCGCGCGGTGGAGTCGCGCGAAGACAACTTTGGGATTGCCTTGTTAAGTCGTCGCTCGTGGGAAAGTGCGCAGGTTGTTTATGTCGGCGATGCAGGCGTGCCGTCCGTGACTGCCCAGGTGATGCTCGATTATAAGCCCGTTCTGCTCATCGGAACCCATCCGTTGCCGCCGGGCGGGGCCGAATATTCCGCTTATCGAAACAATCAGTTAGAGCGGCTGGCGGAGCTGATACGAAAAGCCGACTGCCCGGTGTTGCTGATCGGCGATCTCAACGTATCGCCGTGGTCGTATTATTTTCGAAAATTTCTGAAGGAGAGCGGCCTGCAAAACAGTTCGCAGGGCCGGGGTCTGTTTGCTTCCTGGCCGGCTTTCGCCTGGCCGTTTCGCATTCCCATCGACCAGGTCCTGCACAGCGCGAATATCCGGATTCTGGACAAGCATATAGGCCGGGATGTGGGCTCGGATCATTATCCGGTGGTCGTCGATTTTGACTTCGCGTTGCCGCCTTGATGGATTCTTCAGTTCGGATTTCCCAGCAAGCGCCGGTCGGGAAATTCCTTGTTGAATTTTAGCCAGGCGGTTTCGACGTCCGATTTGGGCGATTTATCTCCCCGGCACGCTTGGACAAAATGGCGCTGAGGCGGCAAGGGAGGGATCTCGCCGTTGACCAGCGCATCCATGTAATAACCGATCGTATGAATGTAATATTTTTCCCGGGGCGAATAGCGCTCGCCCAATTCCACCGGGTATCCGCCCTTGAGCAGAACCTCCAGGTGGTCCGGCGGAAAAGGCGATTTGATTTCGGAAATAATCTCGATGACCCGTTGGATGGCCTCGGAATTCTTTAAAATGCCGGTATGCGTTGCGTTGAACCCATACTGCCGCTTGGCCTCGCCTTGTGCTTGAGCGCTGAGTTGGCTCGAAAGCGGAACCACGCCGTCGCTGTTTTCGCCGAACTTGACGGTGCTGGAATTGCCAAAGGCGTAAAACAGATGGAATTCGAGATTCGTTGCGAGCTTGTTCCGGTGCAAATCCTTGATGAACTCGCTGTCCGGGTTTACATCGCGCCACGCCGGGAGGACGACCGGCGCGTTGACGCCGTTCTTCGCTCCCGGATGTCCGCCCAGGGGACTGGCGAGCGTGATCAGCCGTTTCACTTCCGGTTCGCTTCGTTTTCCGCGGCAACGGTTCAGCGCATCCCGCACGATCAGGCCGCCCATGCTATGCGCGACGATGACAATGGGCATGCCTTCCAGGGGGATCACTTTGCCCGACAGGAAAATCTTATAAAACATCTCGCTCAATTGATGGAGATCGTCTCCGGAGGGGTAATAAAAAAACCAGGGCCGAAACCAGCGCCGATCCAGACTCGCGACGATGCTCTCGAAATCCCTGGCGCTTCCTCCCATGCCGTGCACAAACACCACGGGAACCTTGTACCCCACATCTTCTTCCAAGGCGTAAAACATCATGGGCGCCGCTTCCAGGAAGGCCGCGGGTTCGTACATGCCCAGAAGGGCCATCTGCTGCGAAAAAATTTCGTCGTCCAGACAACGAATCGTCCCCTTGGGATAAAAAAGCGATTCGGCAATGACTTCTCTTTGGGGAACCTCCAGGCGAAAGGAGTTGTTCGAGCTCAAGGAAAAGGGAAATCGGAGATTGATGTCGTAACCTTCCAACACCCTTTTCGGCGACGTCTCGTCGTTGAGCAAAACCGTCCGGCCGCCGATGGCTTCCCGCTCGGTGTAAATCCCGTCCCGATCCAAATCGCTCAAGACAAGCAACCGATAAGCGCCCTGAGGCAAATTCAGGCCGTAATATAAATCCAACTGCGACAGGTAATTCACATCGACGATTTCGTTGGTTCCATACCGATCCGAAAAGGCCGCAACGGCGATCGCTTCCTTATTGGCGGCCGTCCCATTTTTCAGTTTTCCCAACACGAAATAATTTTCGCTGTCGAGCATGTGTTTGTTGGCGCGCTGGGTCGGTTGGACCTTCTGATGGATGGAGTATTGAACTTGTTTGCCGGCGCTGTGCAGATACGAACAGCCGGCTGTTCCGGCCGCAAGGCAGAGTAGTAAAGGCAGAATTCTGATCTTCATTTTTGTGCTCACCGTGATGAATGTTTCCTGGCTCCCATCAGGCTCAAGGCTGCAAGGGTCGCGAAATCATTATTCATCCAATAAGCTCCTAATCTTCTAATGCTTTGCCCGCTTGATTGCCGTGTCGCTCATGGTGTGCGCCTTTTAATTTCATATCTTAGCCCGCATTTCTCACAAAGATAGTTGACGAGGGTTGCGCGTTGTTGTGCAACTCGTTTATCACAAATGAGATACACAACATACGGAGGCAACCCGCGTCATGACAGACTGTAGCCAGAACGAGTTTGAGTTTCAAGGTCTGAGTCGGCGAAAGGTTCAGGTGGATTTTCGCGGCG
>Ga0209417_1002150_pt1 | contig 32126 bp, 57 predicted proteins | sample RifGroF2_FD_184002 | JGI IMG/M metagenome (GOLD analysis project Ga0209417, IMG submission 184002) | Groundwater microbial communities from Rifle, Colorado, USA - Groundwater F2 (SPAdes) (version 2) | ecosystem: Environmental > Aquatic > Deep subsurface > Groundwater | place: Rifle, Colorado... | reverse complement strand
TGCTGAGATGGAGGGGCAGGCTGAGTCGTACAAGTTGACGCTTGAGACCGTCCTTGAGGGCAAAGAGATTGAAGCCGGGGAGGTCTCGCGTGTGATCGGAGAACTCAACGAGAGAATACAATACTACCGTGCGCGTGTTCACGTATCTGTGAACGAGCCGCCGAAGCCCGTCCCCGTTCCGCAAGACTACCTAGACCGCATTGCATCTATTATAGCGCAACGCAACAAGGCGGAGGCTAAGGTAGCCGAACTTGAGGCGGAGGCGTGGACGCTCTGGGATAAGTTGGCCTATGCCGCCGCGTTCATTCTGGCCGGACTGTTCCTTGCGTTCTTCGCACCGTTTCTGTCAAAGATTCGCGCATTCATAAGCCCTTGACCTGTAGGGGATTGGAGAACATTAAGTAATTTTAATGCGCTATGACTTGACACTACGGGCGCAATGTCGTAAGTTTGCATCGTCACCCCCGAACTCGGAAGCGGGGCGCGTCAACAGGGAAACATAGGAGAGACAACCAAGAATTGATTGTAACCCCGTTGACTCTGCCGTCCTCCTACGGCTTCCCTCTTTCCGAGTGTATGAGTTAGCGGGGTTTCTATTTGTCTTTGGTCGGTGTCCACCTGCGGGCTTCGGCCCCCGTTCCGATGGATGGTTCGTCGGAACGCGTGCCAGTGGATACAATGCGGCTCGTGCCGCTCAAGGAGCGAGTAATTGCGCACACCGGCTAACTTTTTGCCCACAAGGAGAGAGAACATGAGAGTATTCACATTCGCACTTGGAGTGACCCCGTTCATCGCCGCAGTTGTGCTTTGCTGGCTAATCGAACTTGATGTGATTGGGTTCCGTGCCGGATGGGTTGGTGTTTGGCTCTGCCTCAGTGCCGGGTTTGCAATGCTCGGCTATGAGACCGACAAGGGGTATGCCGACATATTGAAGCGAATGAGACAGGGAGAGAGAACATGAGACAACTGACGGACTCAGAACGAGCGCAATTCGACATTGACTTCGTGGCCGCAACGGAAGCATTCACTTCTGACCCAAAGGCCGACTTCGACAAGATTCTCTACGCCCTCGCCGTCGACCACGAGCGGGAGAGAGTGCTAGCGATAGTCTCCAAGGAGTTTAATTCCGAGTACGGGGTTGATGTGGATGATAATTCGTGCGAATGCCAATCATGCCGAACGTGTCGCGCAATCCGTTCCCGCATATCAGGGGAGAAGCCATGACCTCACAGGACAAGCGGTGCGGAACGTGCAAGTGGTGGAGGTTGATGGAAAACATGCGCGTTCGGGGTAGTGATGGCATTTACCAGCCAGCTGGGGCTTGTTCCGGCCCAATCCCATCGTCCGTCGAAGTTGAGGACCTCTCCGCAATGGGAAGTCTTTGGGGGCAGACCTGCCCCACATGGCAACCAAAGGAGCCGACATGAACCAGCGAATAGCCGAGCCGCGAATCATCAAACCGCCGAGGTATGAGCCATGACCTGCGGCAAGCGCATCAAAGTTTCCCCTTGACACTCAAGGCGCAAGTGCGTATCTTAGCACAGTTCCACCCGCGAATTGAGAAGCGCGGCCAGCATCACAAGACGAGATTAGGATTGACCCTAATTCACCCTTGCCGTCGCTGGCGGCGAACTTCTCAAGAGTTTTGGGTGGATTGGGGTCAATCTATTTTATAGCCATGAGAAAACTTAACGACATACTCGTTCACCGTGGCCCGTTCCACATGTGGGACAACTCACTTGTGCTGATGTATCGGGGGAGTCATTCGCACGGTACGCACATCCCGAACTCGAATCCCGGAAGCATTGACGATACCGACATCTTTGGTGTATGTCTGCCGCCGAGAGACTATTTTTTCGGCATCAAGACGTTCGATCAATTTGAGTGCAAAGAAGGCGAGTGGGACGTGCTGGTTTATGATCTGCGGAAATTTATCCGGCTTGTCGAAAAGGCGAATCCCAATGTTCTCAACGCCCTATGGACACCCGAAAAGTTCTACATACGCAATACGGACTTGTGGCGAAAGTTGGTAGTGAGCCGAGACATCTTTTCCTGCAAGAAAATCTACCATTCTTTCTGCGGGTATGCCTACGGGCAGTTGCACAAAATGGAGAATATGGCTTACAATGGTTACATGGGACAAAAGCGCAAGGGGCTGGTAGATAAGTTTGGTTACGACACGAAAAACGCACAGCACCTTGTCCGCTTATTACGGCAGGGTGTCGAGTTTATGCGAACTGGCAAACTTGTTGTAGAGCGTCCAGACGCGGAAGAGTTGAAGCAAATTAAGTTGGGGGCGTGGTCGATTGACAAGGTAAAGCGTGTAGCATCAGACCTGTTCAAAGAAATGGAGTCGGCAAAAAACGAATCCAAGTTGCCAGAATCGGTCGATGCCGAACTTGTGAACGCGCTTACCGTTGAGATTACGTCAACCCACTACGCAAAGCGGTAACCACACACAGAAGTAGACACACAAAAGTAGTCCCCCGAAACTGAGCCGCCAAGCCAACGCCTCCCGTTGTGCCGCTGGGCTAGAGCCGGGGTAATCGTTTCGACAGCGCGTTCGTTTCTCTAGGACTCCTTTGCTCCGCGCCGGGCGGGTAGGCGATAACACCGACCGATAGGCCGTCAACCGAAAAATGACGGCTAAGAATGTCGAAGCGTAAAGCGATCTCGCTTCTTGTAGGCTCATTCCTCTGTATCGCGCTTTCTGCATTTGTTCTGCGGAAAGCGGGGTATAGCAAAGGAGTCCGGCTTTAAGATTAGAAGCAGAATCAAAAACAAAGACACAAGATAAGACAAGACAAACCACAATCATTGGGTAGGGTGTGTGAAATTGCAACCGGGGCTGTTTGGCCTACAGGGAAAGAGCAAACAATATAGACCAATACTCACGGTTGAGGAAAACGCAAAAGGGGTTCTAGACATAGACACTGTCAAGGGATGTGCGGCGGGATTACGCGCGTACCCGGACGGTGGATGTTACGGCGAATGCTATGCGTTGAAAAGCGTTAAAAGGTACGGTGTCGAGTTCTCCAAAAGCGTATCTAGAAAAATAACGGCGCGAAATTGGCCTGACATTTTCCGGCGTGTCAGCGAACATCCCGCAACATGGTATCGCATTGGGACTGCGGGCGACCCGTGCCACGATTGGGACAATACGCTAGACGTCTGCGATGCGTTTCGAGTATGTGGCGAGTGAGATTCGGCAGAACCAATGCGATGCTAACAATAAGATATGCGCCGAGTTTCCGGGTGTGTCGTGGATTCTGGGCGATTCATCAACATACGAACCCGATGGGATGTTTGATCTTGTATTTTCTTGCCCGCCGTATTATCGCGTTGAGAGATACGTTGATTACGACGGCAATCCGCCGCCCGGAGAGATTAACTCGCTTGATACGTACGAGAAATTCCGGGACGTTCTATTTGCTGGCTACAGGCGGGCGATTGCACATCTAAATGATGGATGTTTCTTTGTCGTAATGACCGGAGACAGTCTGGACAAGTCCGGTGCGTATTACTGCTCAGAGTCGGAAACAGAACTATTCTTCAAGGAGAACGGGCTGTTCGTGTATAACAAGATCGTTTACCTGGAGGCGGAGTTTACGCGGTTGGCACAGGCAAAGAAGACGCTCCACATTCGCAAGTTCCCGAAACGGGAGCAGAAGATAATTGTTGCGTTCAAGGGTCGCATATCTTCAATCAAGGACAGATTCGCGCCGCTCGGTAGGCTGTAGTCGGTCATTCTAACCGAGTATGGACATTAACGAACGTTCACGCATTTTTAATCTTCGGCCCTTGACATTTGATTCCCTGCCCGTTATCATTGGGCACGTTATCGAGCGCATACGCAAAATGAAAACCTATCGAAACCGAACAGACAGCCCCCGGCCAGTCCTAATGCGTATGCGCGTAGTAGGACGAACTGCGGGGCTGTTGTCGGTTAAAGGAGAGTCGATATGTGCCAAGGAGTGATACTCACCCAATTCGAATGGAAGGTCGGGCGCAAGACCGTAAGGCACATCGCCGCCGGGATCGGTTCGCATTCGGAACTTACCCAAAAGCTGGAGCGTAAACTCAAGCGTCTCGGATGGACTGAGACCGCAAAGGGCCAACGGGTCGTGAGTATTGAGTCTGATTTCTCCAAGGGCTACGGCAAGTTCGTCATGGCCGGGGGGGAAGCAACTCAAGCCGACATAAAGCGGTTGCAGGTTGAGTATGACCGCGTTGCAGGGTCTGCCACGGCATTGATGCGCCACATAAAGAAGTGCGGCGTTGACAATGCGCTTGTGTCGCTGTTGACTGGAAAATCGCGGAATACCTACGAAGACGGACGCGCCCAACTCTGGAAGACCTACGAAGACGGATGCGCCCAACTCTTGAAGACCTGCCAAGACGGACGCGCCCAACTCTTGAAGACCTACGAAGACGGACGCGCCCAACTCTGGAAGACCTACCAAGACGGATGCGCCCAACTCTTGAAGACCTACCAAGACGGATGCGCCTCACTTTGGATTGCACAATTTCATAATCCCGCCAACCGTGTCGAACACTTGAGGTAAGCCATGACTTACGACGCGCAGGAAACTATCCTCAAGAACGCCGCCGAAGATGCTGTGTTGATGCTCAGGGATCGGGCTGAGCAGTTCAAGGAAAAGGCAAGGCGGAACATGGATGATGGCAACCCCAATACAGCTCAGGCGTATCTTGACATTGCCAAACACGACATTGACACCGCAATGTATTACGAGTCGGCGTTGAAAATGAAGTACCCGGCGAAGTCATGACCTACGTCGTGACCTACATTGAGACAGACGGCGGGACTCACACGGTAAGGCTTTGCATGGACTTGCCGAAGGACCGACCGGAATGGCACTACACACTCGCGGCATACTTCGTCAGCCGGACAGGGAAAGAGGTTGACAGGGTGACGCTGATAAGGGAGGAAGTATGACGAACCTCGAACTATCCAAGTCTAACCCCCATTGTCAGAAGATGGAAGAACTGATCGAACTGGCAAAGGCCATAGTTCACGTATCCGTGAACCCTGCAATGGATAGGGATGATTGGGAGCCGTATCATGGAATACCCTCAACGCCGTCATTGAGCTAGGAGAAGGGAAATGAAAGACACAAGACATGTTACCCAACAAGACTTGTCGGTTATTCATAGCAACATCAACAATCAATCAAAGAGCATACAGGAGCTTAAATACGATGTGTCGTGGCTTGCGTTGAAGATGGGGCTTCAGAGGAATCCAGAAGTGGTGCAAGACAGGTTTGTTCCGATTCCCCCAAAACGAGTTGGGTTCTTCCGCCGATTGTATTGTGCGATTAGGAACCGCAAGTATTGAGGCTCGCCATGACCCCTACGGCCAGTTGCCCACGTTGCCACGGGACAAAGATCGAGCCATGCACAGAGCACCTACCGGAATCCGAGCAGGAGAAGTGCAAGCGGTGTCATGGGCAGGGCGAATTGCTGATACCGAAGAGACCGATTGACATGAAGAGGGCCGCATGAGTAACTTCCTAGAGTTCACCGACCGGAACGCGCAACGCTATCAGCATTTTGATCCCTTAGACGAGATGCGGTTCAGGGAGGACGAACGCAAGGCGGACAGGTTGAGCCAACTGGATGAGTTTGGATACGTCAAACGCCCAAAGATAATCCCGGCTCGTACTTTAACGGCACAAGAGCAAATCCAGTTGAACGCGGAAAACAGGGTCATTATTGACTCTATCCATCGTTGCCGGACTAGGGCCAGATGGCAACGCGGTGAGGAACCGCTGGAGGAATTTCTTGTGCGCATGGGGAAGACTGACGTTGTAGTCCCCGTTCGCTGTAAGACTTGCGGCGATCCAGTTAAGGACAATTCCGAGCCATGTGGCAAGTGCCAAGTGGAACGCAACGAAGCTCTGAACGAACTACACTCAAATAGATAGGAGGACGATATGGCAGTGAAAGCAATAGCGTCAAGCGGTGTGTCCGAGGGCAGTTATCGCTACCCCATATTACTCAAATCCAAAACCGATACAAGGGTTGTACTGTTCACGAGCGAAGGGGTCGGGACGGTCGTTGCCGGGAACTGGAACGGCATATATTCTGTGGGGTATTATTTCGACACGTGGAACATGGAATTCTTCGAGCGGTTTACCGGAACCGTCACACTGACAAACGAGTAGCCTCACGGCGGGACACCCGCCAACAATCACATATCAAGGAGCCGGACAATGGGAAGACAGGCAAAGGACACGCCCAGCACGTTTCAGCCCGCACCGATTGGGACGCACGTTGCAAGGGCAATCAAGATAATCGACATTGGGACGCATCACGGCTCATATCAGGGTGTTCCGAATGTTCGCAATCAGTTCATTCTTTTCTGGGAACTTCCGACCGAGACGTTCGCAACGGAAGAGGGATTGAAACCGTTCATCGTTTCCAAGTTCTATACAAACTCCTTGAACGAAAAGGCCACACTGAGGGCCGATCTCGTTTCGTGGCGCGGTAAGGAGTTTGCACCGGAAGAACTGGAAGGGTTCGACCTGATGAATATTCTCGGCAAGCCATGCCTCGTGACGGTCATTGAGGGCGTGGAAAAGGACAAGCGAAAGGTGTCGTCGGTCTCAGGTGTTCCGAAGGGGATGGAATGTCCCCCGCAAGTCAATCCGTCGTTCGCGTTCTTCATTGAGGAGTGGAGTGATGCGACATTCGAGGGGCTTTCCGATGGACTCAAGAAACTCATTCGGGAGTCTGACGAATACAAGGCGAGGATGGGTGAAGGCGCGCCGAGCGCAACGCAAGCGCCGAAGAAAGACGATGACCTGCCATTTTGATCTAGCCCATTAGCGAACGGAAGGGGCGGGAACCACCTGTGCGTGCCTAATCGTAGGCCGCTTGGCTACTCGTAATAGGAGTGGCGACTGTTCCCGTCCCCCGTTCATCACACAAGGAGAGAGACGATGCCAACCGGATATACTGCGGGAATTGAAAAGGGTATGACCTTTCAGGAATACGCGCTTGGTTGTGCTAGGGCGTTTGGGGCGTTAGTGGAAATGCGAGACGACCCACCAGACAAGCCCATTCCAGAGAAATTTGAGCCGTCAACCTATCACATCGAATGCCTCGACCGCGCACGGACCCGGTTGAAGTTTGTGGAATCGCTGACGTTCAAACAAGCCGAGGCGGAAGCCAAACTAGAGTACCAAGACGCACTCGCAAGCCATACCAGGTACGCGACCGCGAAGAACGAGCAACGGAAGCGGTACGAGATCATGCTTACGGAGGTTCGGGCATATATCCCGCCGTCTCCCGACCACGTGGAATACAAGCAATTCATGGAGTCGCAACTTGTCGAGTCGATCCGGTTTGATTGCGGATTCGATGCTCCAGCCCCACGTAAGAAAAGCGCGGAAGAGTGGTTGCGGGACGAACAGGCAAAAGCATTGAAGGACATTACCTACCACACCGAGGAACACAAAAAAGAACAAGAGCGAGTGGACTCACGCAATCGGTGGGTTGCACAGTTACGCGAATCACTCGGTGTCACAGTAGCCCCATGACCGACCTATCCCAATACGCAGAGATAGCCAAGAGGCAGGCGAATGCCAATGACCCGGCGGGGCTTACGGAATACCTGCTGGAGATTAGCGGGGCCATATCCTCGGTGAGCGAACTAACGATGGGCCTTGAGGCCGTCATGCTTCGCAAGGAACGCGAATACCGGGATCAAGTCATGGCGGCGGAACCGGGCGCAAGTGAGGCCCGGATAGGCGCGGCGGTTCAAGCCCTGACGGTCGAAGAACGGATCGCCGTGAAGCAAGCCGAGTCATTGCTGAAAGCCCTGCATTTGAGATTCAAGGCGGTGCAATCGGCCCTGAGTTACCGAAAGGCGGAGATGCGGATATGAAGTTGACCGTTGAGCAGTCCTTCGACATTGCCTGTGCCGGGGCCGGGATTCGTGATAGATTCACCGCCGAGCATCAATTTCACCCGAAACGGAAGTGGCGATTTGACAGGGCCGATACCAAGCGGAAAATCGCGGTAGAATTTCACGGCGGGGTGTGGAGCAGTGGACGGCATACACGCGGACAGGGCTTCATCGACGACCGGGAGAAGATGAACGAGGCACAGGCAATGGGCTGGCGTGTGATTGAACTGGCAACCGTAGAGCAAGCCCTTGACTTTCCGAGACTTTACGCGCAACTTACCAAATGAACCCACTTCTAATGGTGTTCGCGGTTGTGATTCTCGCGGCCATACTTACCGAATGGATAATGAGACCGCCGAACGGTCGTGCATGACGCTAGACCTTTTCGACCTCCCCCGTAGTCTCAACCGGGACGAATGGCTAGACCGTGCCAGAGACATTGCCCGACGACTGGCCGAGGAGAATGGGGAAGTCTGTGCTGATGAAATCCATGAGCGTTTACCGATTCCGCAAGGCATAGACGGGCGCATCATGGGAAGTGTATTCGAGGGCATGAGGCACGTGGGATTTCAGAAGTCCAAGCGCAAGACCTGTCACCACCGCATCATTTCACGGTTCACAATCGCAAGGGAGGCCGAGTGTTTATAGTCAGGCGAAAAGACCCACCCGCATACGAAGGGGTGGCGACATACTGGCAGACTGTAGCGCGGAGAAAGACGCTCAGTGACGCAAGGGCCGCAATGTCCATCTTGCGCGGACTTGCCAAGTCCAATGTGGCGTGGTGGTGCGGAGAAGAAACCGACCCCATGTATGGCGAACAACCGGAATACAAATGACCCTCGAAACCGCAGACGCTCACAACGTCCCACTTATCGGCAAGATCGACGTTGACATGCACCGACCCGCCAAGCCGATATACCCGCATGGGACGGATGAGACAATTTGGTTCCGTTGGGGGAGGGACAATGTAGGATTTCACCGTGACAAGAACTGGCTTTCGATAGTCAGGACTCAGCCCTGCATGAACTGTGGCGCACCGGAGCCAAGCGATCCACATCATGTCTTTAACTCTTCAATGTCCCTCAAGTCCTCAGACCTCGGATGTATTCCCCTCTGCCGAAATTGTCACGAAGCATTTGAACGGGATAGGGGACTCAAGAACAAGGCTCCCGTCATGCTTGCGATATTCCTTGTCCGGTTCGTCGCGGGGTTGCGTGGCCTAGACCCAAAGGGGAAGAAATGACCGCCGATATTCTCCCCATGCCGAAGAAACCCACCAGACCTATCCGAGCAATGGTAGCGACATATCGCCGCATACACGCCGAGGAATTCCATGAGGAATGTGAGGTACCGTGGCCCCAGATGTGCGGAATGATTACCAAGGCGTTCGAGGGCCACGATCCAGAGACGGGCGAGGAGATGTTTGACTATCCAACATCGGAGTCATGGGAGAGGCAGATACGGGGATTCTTCGCTAATCCATTCGCCAAGTCAACGGGCTACTCGTTCGCATTATTTTTAAGGCAATACGGGCAATACGTGATCCCGAAACGATTTCTCACACTTGAGACAATTGAGGCCAAGTGTGGTCAGATCGTGCCGAAGCGTGAACTGGCGACGCATGAACGGGGATGTGACAAGTGCTGTCCCCCAGCAAGCCCGGAAGTGGTAAGGGAAGCAATGAAGGCGATTGAGGGATTGGGGAGGGCGTGGAAGGCATGAGACACTGTCTCCGTTGTGGATGTGAACTCAGTCGGTACCAGTTGAAGCGATGCGCGAAATGCCGGGGCATAAACGAGACCGAACGCCGAGAGGTTAGGGCTAAGAAAAAGCGCAAGGGAAGGAGCGGCCTTAAACCCATAGGCCCATCACGACTTATGTTGGGATACAATTCGGACGAGTTAAATGGTAGCGGAAAATCGACTCAGGATTTTTCACAACGGCCCTGCGGAATGACCGAGGGAACGTTTACAATTGTTCACAGGCATAAGAAGCCCAATGCACAATAGGCCATGTGGCCGATACTCGCAATTCACTTACTCATCATTGCCCTACCTAGCCTAGCCCTGTGCTGGCTGGTGGTGGCTATCGGAAGGGGGATGGTATGGAATGTGGACTAGGGATAATCGTCGGTGTGAATTGATGAGCATCTAAAACAGAAGAAAGGGCACAAGTAATGGGAGCCGCAATTTTTATCGGAACCATGTCCGTATGTGCGTGTGCCGGGCTACTTATTGGCGCGATGCTCGGAGCGAACCGCAGGGCGAAGGACTTGGAGGACTTGGATAGGCACTGGTTGGGGAAGTTTAAACTGTCCGACAAGTTGAACGTCGAGGACGTGGCAAGGCTCAAGGCCGAACACGCGAAGGAACTGATACGCGCAAGGGCGAAGAGGAAGCTATGAGTCTCCAAGCCACACCCATCAAGCCGGAACACAGGCCGTATCGGAAGTGCGATCTATGCTCACGAGCGGCGGTTTACTTTCACAAGAACTATCAATTGTGTGAGAGGTGCAAGAAGATAACCACGACAAGGAAGGCGGTAAGGTGAATGACCAAGAGGCAATCCGTAGAGCGATTGACGGGCATCTGCCCCGGCTGTGGGAAGCCTTACGTAATCATGCACTCGGCTGTGATGCCCCTGAGTGCGCGTTGTGTGCTGTGCTCAACGATCTTTTCGCTGACCACGTTAGAATTGAGCGAGTTGCCGCCGAACAAGCCAGCGTTTCAGCCCAAACAATTGCAAGGCAAGAAGCCCATGAGCAAGACATAGAAAGGAAGGATGCGCTATGACTCCGACCGAGTTAAAGTCAGATTTTACAAAAGACCTTATCGCGCTCATCGAAAGATTCCACGAGGTCAATCCAACGCTATTCGTTTATGATATACGGATTCATTCAGACCAGTACATAACCGGCAAGTTGCAACTATTGGGCGTAGAAACAGAGGTGCGCGTACAGACATCGACCATACCGTGACCCTCTGCCCCCTCGGACACCCGTTAGACAATGCACCCCGTAAATCCGAACCACCGGGGCTAACGTATCAGGGCAAGTCGATGTACTGGTGTCCGACATGTAAACGTGATGTGATAGACGGCCAATTCCCCGCCGAACGAATGAAACAGAAACCAGAACCACGCCGGAGAAAACCAGTGAGAAAGAAATGACCACAACCGGGATATTTACGGTTCACGAATATGTTGTCAATGGTGCAGAAATCGGGAAGCCGGTTTATCTCATGCCATTTGGGGACATTCATCGTTCCGCTCCCCTGTGTCACGTAGAGCGGTGGCTAGAGTATTGCGCATGGGCAAAGACAAAGCGTAACGCCTACTTTCTGGGCATGGGAGACTATGACGACCTAGCCTCAACCTCAGAGCGGATCGTTTTGGGCAACGAGAAATTGCATGAATCCTCGCGCATTACATTAGACGACCTGTATCGGAGCAATACGGCAAGGCTGGCAAAGGAGATTGGATTTATGAAGGGGCGAATCATTGGTGTTCTCGGCGGGAATCATTACGGGAACTTAATGAACGGGACAACGACCGATCACTTGCTTGCGGAGAAATTACAAACGACATATCTTGGCGTATCGTCGTTCATTCGGCTTAGGATACACACGAAGGGCGGAGAAAACTTTTCCGTTGACATTTGGGCGCATCACGGCAAGGGGGCATCAAGGCTCGCCGGTGGATCAATCAATCGCGTTCAGCAAATGGCGGAGGCGGCAGAGGCAGACATTTATCTCATGGGCCATGACCACAAGAAGTCTGCGGCGTTCATATCCAGACTCAGGCTTGCTGAGGTTGGGCAGGGAGGTGGTGTAAGACTGAAACAGAGAAAGGTTTTACTGGCCCGGACTGGTTCATTCTTAAAGGGCTACTGTGAGGGCCACGCTTCCTACGTCGCGGACGGGGCTATGTCTCCCACGGACTTGGGTGTAATCAAGATTGAGCTTACACCGCGTCGGGAGCGGAGAGACAAGCAACGGCATACTCACATCGACATACATGCAAGCGTCTAGCACACATAAGGAGGACACAATGCAACTGACACAGGAGCAAGAGGCGGAGAGTGTATTCTTTCAATCTCTCGATCCGTCTCAGAATTACGAGAGTACAAACGAACTCGCTGTATCGGCAACCTGTGGCGAATTGAGGATTGCGCTCAAGAAAGCTCTCTCCATGCAGTCCGAGGAGGTGGAGGGGTTGAAGCGCAGGATTAAAATGTTTGAGGATTATGATGAGTCCTCAAAGGTACAGGCAACCGCCCTCATGTCTGAGGTTGAACGGCTGAGGGGGGGGGATACGAAACGTTGAACATGCAATCCGCTGTGACCCCGGGAGAACGAAATGAGTAGCCGATATGAGCAGAAATGGAGACGGGCATTACGTAAGATTTCCCCCGCGTTGTTTGTTAGATGCCCATCCCAGAATTTTCATTGGCGATGGAATGCTGTGTGTTTTTGTGGTGAGAACGAACACTATGGCTCTTGGCATGGTGGCATTTACTTGCTCAAACTCAAAATTGAGGTCCAGAGATGTGCCTATTGTGTGTTTGAACCAATAGGGAGTCCCCTACCCAGTAATGCTAAGGGAGAAGTTGTGTGGCCGCACCGCAACAAACTTACCCCACCCCCACCGAAGGAGAGAGAGAATGAAACAGAAGAAAAGCAAGAGGCAAAAGCCCATCGAGATTCCATTGGCCGCCATGTGCTTCACGCCGGGGTGTAAGATGTTTATCGACTTGACAAAGGGTGAGGCTCCGACGCATTGCCCCAAGTGTCACAAGCCCTTAGAGGTTTACGGGATAGAGGTAACAGCAACTCGTCCCACCCCATCAGGAGAGAGCCATGAGTAGGGATCGCACAGGGGGAGCAAAGCGAATACCGCTCCCGCCGATTGGGTCGTACGTTCTAGCGACGAAGTGGCGTGATGGAGATTCCAAAGACCACTGGGCTGTCGGATTTATCGTAGGGATGTATCGTGACCGCTATGATGTCGCAGATGCCGTTACCGGCGGGAGGCTATTCCGTGGAAATGGATTTCGTCGTGTCGAAGAAATAAGTGCCAAACGAGGCGCGTGGTTGCTCAAGAACAAGACGCTTATTGAATCCTCTGACCGAAGTGTGTGGTGGTGGAAACGACAATCAATGAGGACCGAGCCATGAATAAGCCAAGGTATATGCTGACGCAAGAATCCATTGATGCCCTCAAGCGCGAGGAACCGGCCACAGACGAACAACTGAACTGTGACCTGTTGCACGCAATCCGGGTCGGGTATGTGATGGAGATGATACGGTATTGCAATCGTTGGGGGTGGAAGCATTTTTGGGCGGATACATTCCCTCGATGGGTGAAGAAAATGAATAGACGAAAGGACTAACCCATGAGCAATCCCAACATGATTGAGGTGGGCGATATTGTAACTGTAGATTTTGCCGTTTCTGGTTCCATCAATCCCGCAGAGGTTATCAAGAAGCCACAAGACACGGGAGATTGTTGGGGCTTGCGAACTGGGGACGGGGCAGTAATCAACGTCATGCACTTTGAACGCATGGACTTAGTGAAAAAGGGGCCAGTCAATGACGCATTCTAAACCCATGAGCAAGACACACAAGCACAAGGGGCCGCACAAGTGGAGCATAAACACAACGTGGGATCGGAATACAGGGGGTGGGGTTGATGTTGTCTGCAATATCGAGGAGTGCTACGCCACAATGGATACCACGGAAGCCGAGCGCATCCTCAACCGTCCCGCACCGAGGTATCGGAAGGTCGGGGCAGGCGAAGAGTTGTCGGTTGACACGCAATACTACGTCAAGCGCATCCCTCCACGAAAGGGGAAGAAATGAGAGACCTCAAGTGTGATGTTTGTGGAACTACCGTTAAGGCGGAGTGGGAATTGATGACTCTGTCCGCCGAGGCGAATCACCCCGACGTGAGGGATGTATGTGAGAAGTGTGGAAAGCAGTTGAACGAGACCTATCGCAAAGTGACCCGCATACTCCTCCACCCGCGAAAGGGTATCGTCCAAAGGTTTATCGAAACCATGAGGAAGGCCAAGCCATGATCCAGCCAGAGTTGTCGGAGGGGGTGAGGAATGCGATTGCATGGCTCATTGAATCTCTAGATGGCGACAGAATCGAAATTAAACTCATCGGTAACGACGGTTTCGGTTGGCAGGAGATTCTGGATGGGCGAGAACACATGAAGAAGTGGATACGGGAAGCCATCTCTGCCGCCATTCGTCAGGACCGCAAGGAGCGGGAGGAGGAGACGTGTGAGTGGACACGAAAAGGCACTTGGTCCGATTCATACTGGGAAACCACCTGTGGAGAGAGAAGGCCAACAAATATGGCAATGTCGGCGGCAATGCAATCTCCCGGTCAATGTTCCTGCGGCAAGCGCATCCACGTAAAGGAATCCACATGAGACAGAAGAAACATCCAAGCCATCGAATGACCAAGTGGAGAACTGAAATTCTTGCGCCAGCCGGGACACCACGATTCTATGGGGTCAGGAATTGCACCAGATGTAAATTGGAAGAGTGGAAACACGCCGCCGGACATTTTCTCAACGGACTAGAAAAATCGTGCAAGAAAGCGAAGGGCTGACCACATGAGACACCTACTCATCATCCTAGCTGTAGCCATTGCGACGCAATACGCGACGGGGCAGAACCAAGCCGATCTCCGCGACCTGTGGAAGATGCAACGGTTGGCGAACCAAAAAGCGGGGAACATATACTTCGACACATTCGACGAATCAAGTACGGGTGACATGATTATCCGATTCATTGTCGGCCCCGATACCGTGTACGGTCGAACACTATTGGAGGCATTCATTGCGCTTCACGCACGCACTCAGGTCTCAGTATGGGACGCATATGTCGCCGAGTGCAGTCGAGATACGGTGAGACATACGTGGATTACGGGCGGAGAATTGGACAGCGTTCGCATTAACGAGGGAGTGGAATACTTCTACCCACTCAAAGACGTTGGTTACTATGCGCCGCGCAATCCCCCCACCCTCCCCGGATTCATGGAGTATCTAAAGAGGAAACAATGAGGGTATAGGAGGAAGCTCACGCCTTGCATTGTAGGATGCAAATTTGTATCTTAAGCCGTCAGATTAAGGCGGATTCAATGAGGCTGGGGAGCCATAGAGCCAGCAATGGAGTCAGGTAAGCCGCCAGCCTAACCGCCTCACTTTGGCGTGTAGCGCAACGGTAGCGCAGTGGTCTTATAAGCCATTGGTTGTAGGTTCAAATCCTGTTGTTCCGACAAGCAAGAGTGTCGCATTGGAGGGCTGGCAGAACGGCGATTGCGCTGGTCTTGAGTACCAGTTCCCCGCAAGGGGTTTGTGGGTTCGAATCCTACGCCCTCCGCATCCGCCCTAAACGGAGTGCCGTCAATCAGGCGAAGCGTAACGCCTTGTAAGCGTATCGACTTGGTTCGAGTCCAAGTGACGGCTCAATGAAACCACTAGACCAGATAATGCGCCGTCAGTTGACATGACTACAATCTCATGGCTTGGACTAGAGCCGAACGGTAAACCGATTGGATTTGACGGAACAATGCAGAACATATTGCGTTCTGTCCTTCGTGGCATTCCCTCTGACGCTAGGGTCATTGACGGTTTGGTTCTAGTCCGCTTCGCGGTGTGGCGTGGAATCAGTTTGAACTAAGGGCCAGAATGCGGGGCCGGGGCGTTCCTCCCCCTTTCATTCTAGCCTTGCTGACGGCCCGAAACAAAAAGCCCCTCCGAAGAGGGGCCGTGACTGCCGATATGAGGGGATGCTAGAGTTCTGCTGTTGCCGCGTCAGCCCTGCGCTATATTTCTCTTGTGCACACATCCCGTATTGCGTAGATCGTAGGCCCATTCGGTAAGAATAACCCGGTAAATTTTACTTGACACTACCGGCGCAAGTCCGTATCTTGGCACTGTCCCCAGAGGGGGGGTTATTACACCTACCGATAACGCGCAAATAACGCGGCGAACTGATATCATTTTCAATGGCTGGCAATGGCGGCAAACGACCGGGAGCAGGGCGACCAAAGGGGACGGGTGTTCCCTGGAAGCGCGGCGACATGCCCGCGAAGTTCGGCGACCGTTGCATGGAGATTATTGCCGAGGGGCTAAACTCTGAGAAGCAATCCGACCGTGAGCGAATGTTGGACCGGATTCTTCCGTATGTGTTCTCCCGCAAGCCTCAGACCATTGAGGGCAAGGGCGAATTCACACTCCGCGTAAGGTATGACGACCGCAACGAACCCAGAGATTGACGTAATTTTTCCGAACCCACACCCGAAGCAACGGGCGTTCATTGATTCAACGGCCAAGCGCAAGATCATCAAGGCCGGAAGGCGTGGCGGTAAGACGGTAGGTGTTTCAGTGTTAGCGGGTCAAGCGTTCTTAGCGGGTAAAAGGGTTCTCTACGCCACACCGACAAGTGACCAGATTCAGAGATTCTGGTCAGAGATTACGAGGGCATTTGCAGAGCCGATCAAGTATGGACTCCTGAAGAAGAACGAGACCGAGCACGTTATTGAAGTAGCCGGCAAGGAGCAACGCATCAGGGCAAAGACGGCATGGAACGCTGATACCTTGCGCGGAGACTACGCGGACCTACTGATACTGGACGAATGGCAGTTGATGAACGAGGATGCCTGGCGTATTGTAGGCGCGCCGATGCTCCTGGACAATGATGGTGATGCCGTGTTCGTGTTCACACCGCCCTCCATTCGCTCAAGGTCGTCGTCTAAGGCCGATGATCCCCGTCATGCTGAGAAGTTATACCAGAAGGCATTGAAAGACCCATCAGGACGTTGGGCGGCGTTTCACTTCACCTCATACGACAATCCGCATCTATCCCGAACGGCGTTAGACGATATCAGCAAAGATATGACGGCCCTTGCTGTGAGGCAAGAGATCATGGCCGAGGAAGTCACAGACGTTGAAGGTAGTCTCTGGAAGCGTGAACGTATCGAATCCCTCAGAGTTGACAAAGCCCCCGAACTTGTGCGCGTCATTGTTGCGATTGACCCCTCTGCGACTTCTACCGCCACCTCGGACGAGGCGGGTATTGTCGTTGCCGGAGTTGGTGCAAACGGGCACGGCTATGTCTTGGCGGACGATTCATTACGGGCATCCCCAGACGGATGGGCTAGGCGTTCGGTTGTTGCATACCACCAGCACAAGGCCGACCGGATCGTTGCAGAATCTAATAACGGCGGGGACATGGTAGAGTTGACCGTCAGAATGGTTGATCCGACTGTCTCGTATAAGAAGGTCAACGCAAGTCGTGGCAAATTGACCCGCGCCGAACCCGTGGCCGCACTGTATGAACAGGGCCGGGTACATCATGTGGGACAATTCCCGGAGATGGAAGAAGAAATGTGTACGTGGATGCCGGGCGACCCTTCACCGAACCGCATGGACGCGCTGGTGTGGGCATTGACTGAATTGATGGTAACTGGCCCGAACGAACCGAGATTGACTTTCCTATGAACTTCATTCAACGCGCATCTCTCGCCCTAGACGTATTTCGCAAGGGCATCCCGAACATCTACGGAGTCCGTGGGCATGAGCAACAGACTGGGTTAATTGATAGACGTGGCGATAAGTCTGCGATGCTCGCATCATACAAGTCGTGGGTGTATTCATGTGTGTCTATCCGCGCAAAGGCTATCGCAGGTGCGAGGTTCAGGGTATATGTCAAGAAGGGGCCGGACGATCTTGTTGAGGTTCGCCCGGACCACCCGCTCGTTATCCTACTGGATGAGGTCAACCCCGTAGCGACCAAACGGGAAATGCTTTACGTGACATCAGCCCATCAGGACTTGACGGGGGACGCATACTGGTACGCACCCATGAGTGGATTGAAGATTCCCGCCGAGTTGTGGTCACTGCCAGCAGATAGGATGAAGATAGTCCCCACCAAATCGGGTGAGATTGCCCGGTATGAGTTGCAGAACGGGGAAGAGGTCATTCCCTTCGACCCATCTGAGGTTATTCACTTCAAGCACCCCAATCCGTCCTCATTCTACTATGGTCAATCCGTCCTCATGGCCGCCGCCGCATCTTCAGACATTGACGAATTTCAGCATGAGTATCAGCGTCAATTTTACAAGAACTTTGCCATCCCCCCGTATGCGCTAAAGACCAACACGGAGTTGAGGGATGACACGCGCAACAAGATGAAGGCCGATTGGAACCGTGAGTATGGCGGCCCGGGCGGATCGGGTAAGACTCCCATCCTAGAGGGTGGGTTGTCGATTGAGCGCATTGGCATTAACCCGAAAGAACTAGACTGGCTGGCGACAAACAAATCAACGAGAGATGATATTCTCGCGGCATTCGGTGTTCCGGCATCTAAGCTGGGATTGGTTGAGGATGTGAACCGAGCCAATGCTGAGGCGAATGATTACACGTTCAGCCGGAATGTGGTAGAACCGATCCTTGAATTGATGGACGAACGGCTCACGCAGGACTTGGCGCGTAAGTTCGATCCCAAACTTATCATTAAGCACGACAGCACGGTATCAAACGACGAAGAGCGTGTGGCTAGGGTTGCGGCCATTCGCATTCAGGGGTTGACGACAATTAACGAAGAACGGACGGCGCAGGGATACGACCCGGTTGAGGGTGGAGATACGTTGCTCGTTCCGTCAAACCTTGTACCCCTGGGGACTGAGAATGTCGGAAATAGTGAGCCGGTGGTCTAAGATTCCCACGACCGTGCGTATTGCCTGTGAACATTGCGGGCATGATGCAGAGCGGACGGAGTGGCAGTCACAGAACATATTCCATTGTTATGAATGCGGTAAAGACAGTCGTGGGCTGAGGCCCGAATCAAATTCAATCAGAGAGGAAGCACAATGAAACGCTTAGCAATTATGGCGTTGTTCGTATTTACTGTGGCCGAGGCCCAGCCGATTACGCTTGCGAATGACTCATCGTTTGCGACGACCGATACTACGGCATGGGTGAGTATCCATCCGATGCGGTCATACACACTTGTTATCTATACGGCGGAGTCGATCAACGTCTCTATCCGCATGGACTATCGAAGCGGAGAGGCGGCTACAACCCTATTCCAGTCTTACAACGTGGAGGCGGATTCAACGAACGCCGTTGGCTACTGGAAGGGTTTTGCACTCAGGTATGAGAATGCCGACAATATCCCCGGCGCGGAACGGGTAAGGCTGATCCTGACGCGGAAGACAACTGCGAACGGGACTACAAGCCCGACGTATGATGCTTGGCTTGAGCAGAGGTGAGCCATGAATACCCTGTACATTGCTGGTCAGTTTAGGTCGATTGTGGGCGATACAACCGCATGGGAACTTTTGGGAGTGTTCAGCACAAAAGAACTAGCAGAGGCCGCTTGCCTGGAATCGCACGACTTTGTCATGCCAATGGAGTTAGACTGTGTGGCACCACGGCAAACCACGGTCAATCTAGCCACATATTATCCGAAGGGGTTACAGTAATGGAACCCAGACTGAAGGAAGGCGAAGCCGGACGGTTTGAAAGGTCTATCGGTATAAAGTCTGTAAATGTGGAAGAGCGTTCAATCGTCCACGTCATTACAGATTCAACCATTGACCGCTCACAAGAGATCGTTGACCCGAATGGAGTTGACAAGCGGAATTACGACAAGAACCCGGTCGTTCTCTTCGGCCACAACTATCGGGCAATGGGCGACCAGATTCCAATTATCGGACGTTCCGCATGGGTGAAGCAGGAGGGGGAGTCCTTGATTGCTAAGACGATATTTTCCGATGCCACGCCATTGGCGCGGGATGCGTGGGCGTTGGCGAAGGAAGGACTTATGCCCGCCATATCTATCGGGTTCATTCCTACGGGGATTGAACTTGCGGCACTTGAGGACGTGAATGATTTGAACCCGGTCAACCGTGGAGACTTCGACCCGAAGTCTCAGGTGTTCATTTTCCGCAAGTGGGAATTGCTCGAATACTCCCTCGTTCCGATTCCCGCCAATCCAAACGCAGTCGAACGGCGGGCGTTGTCGCAGGCACTTGACCTGTCGCGGTCGGATGAGATGCGGGGGTTGCTCAAGTCTGCGTTGACCGAGAAGCGGATATGTGAACTCGAATCATGCCGGGAGAAGATGCCCGACATTGATGCGGTGATCGATGGACTCAAAGAAGAATTTGCTGGCCGAGAGGCCGCATTAGTGGCACAGATTGAAGAACTCAAAACACTCATGCCTAAGACGGCGGGGATGACAGTCGAAACGCTCACGACAGACCAAGCGCGGGTCTTGCTTAGTGATGCGGTCGATAGGGTCATTAGTCGAAGACGGGGCAGGGTTTAACCGATACATTCACAATCCATGAGGAGAACTATAATCATGGAAGGCAACGTGATTCAACTGTCGATGGAAGACCTCGCCAAACTGTTGAGCGAGACCGTCGATAAGGCTATCGAAAAGGCAGGACTTGACAAGGTGGACCGGAAGTACGGTGTGTTCCCCGGTTCACAGGACGAGGAACTGTCGAAGATGACGAAAGAGGGCCGCTTCAAAAGGTGGCTCAATGCCGTATGGCGGCGAGACCCGACCGACATGATCGCGATGAAGGCGACATTGGTCGAAGGCTCCGGCTCCGGCTCGTATGTGGTCCCGGTTGAGTATGCCAACGAGATTGCGCGTGTCGCGGCTCAGTATGGCGTTGCTCGTCGGTATTGCCGCAACATCACCCTCGGCACGAAGTCGATCCTGATCCCGGATGAAACCGGCTCAGTGACGGTGTCGGTCGCGGGTGAAAACACGGCATTCAGCGAGACTCAGCCGACGCTGGTCCAAAAGACCTTGACATTGAAGGTCGCTGGTGCTATCAGTCCCATGTCGAATGAATTGCTCCGCGATACGAATGTCAACCTCTTGGGCTACTTCGCTGAGATTTACGGCGAGGCTTTGGCCTTGTTTGAGGACGACAATACATTCGGGGACGCTACCTCGTTTGGCACTCCGCTTCTGAGCCTGACTTCGGGTGTGGATGTGAACGGTTCTGGTGCGTCGATTGCCAACTTCACGGCAGACGACTTGCAGGGACTTCGTAGGGCCGTGAATCCGAAGTACTGGCCGCAAGCCAAGTTCTTCGCTCACCCCTACGTCATTTCCTACCTTGAGCAGATTAAAAACTCTGCGGGTGATTACATTGTGCGTCAGCCCGTTGAATCTTCGGCGATCCGCTCACTGTGGGGCCATGAACTCATCCCGGTCGATGGAATGCCTTCGACGGATGCCGCTTCAACGGCGTTCGTGGGCTTTGCTGTCCCGACGATGTGCTTCTTTGGAACCAGTGGCGGGATGGAAGTTGAAGTCTCGCGGGAAGCGTCGCTCACCACGGCGGGCAACCTGTGGGAAAAGAACCTGTCTGCCATCCGCGTTCTGGAATCAGCAGGTCAGGTCTGGACGAACGAAGCAGGTACGGCTCGACTCTTGACCTCGGCATAAGGAGACCAACATCATGAAAAACCTCCTTATCTCCGTTCTTCTGGTCTTTGTTGTTGTTGGCGTCCAGGCACAAGCCCCGAATCAACAGTGGAGAAGTTATACCATTGTGAACACGGGGACTTCCTACGCTGACGATGACATCGACACCGTAAGCGGTATCTCGGCCAATCTGGGCGGATACAACAATGTGGTCTTCGAGGTTCGGGCGGCTGACTCCGTTTCGATCACGAAGGTTTACATTGATCGCTCTCCTGTTGGACGTGCCGCCGCGTCTTATACTGTGTACGATTCCCTGTCAACGCTTGCCGATACGCACAACACGGGAAGCGTTGTTGTGGGGACTCTGCGCGGTCCCGCCGTCGATAAACTCGGCGGAGTCGGTTGGCAGTTCCGTATTCGTATTGAGTTTGCGTCAAGTGCAAACGGAACGACCTCGGCTACCTACGGGGCGAAGATCAAGTACCATCCGTAACACTGTGGCGGGGGCGGCTGATACCTGCCCCCGTTACCAACTATGAACTACCTAGTCAAACGTCCATTCTTCGAGCGGTTCCGTCGTTACGGTGTTGGGGAATTGATTGATCTCACGCCAGAACGCGCGGTGCAACTCGGAGACTCCGTTGAAGTTGTGAACGTGGCAATCAGCAATCCACCCATGCACAGGGCTATCACTAATGGCACTCGCGGCATACGCAATCGTAACACTCGCAGAAGCAAGGGCACAATTTAACATAGGCGCATCGGACACCGGCAAGGACGCATTCTTGGAGGTGCTGATAGACCAATGCTCGGCGAAGGTTGAGGACTACTGCGGACGTAAGATCGTCGTGCAATCCGTAACAGATGAGATACACGACGGCGACGGCTCGCAGAAACTCTATACACATCATTTCCCCGTGACACAACTTTCGACCGAGTCAAGCCCAACGGATGCTCAGGAGTTGGCGGCGTTGCAATACCGGACCTCGCCGGATGGGTCATGGACGGACATTGCCTCGGACGTTGATCACGTATTCCTTGACAGCCGAAAGCCGTACATCGAACTGTGGCAAGATGCGTTCCCGCTCGGTCGAAGGAATATCAAGGTGTCATACAAGGCCGGGTTCTCCGGGGTTGACATTGACCCGGTAAAGCGCGTTGTGCTGGAAATGGTTCAAATCGGATTCAACGAGGGTAAGGCTGGCAACAATCACTTGGGCCTACAGTCAACGAGTGAGTCGGGGACGGGTTCGACGTTCTCCACGTCTTACATGGACCTAACGCCAAACTGGAAGGCCGTTCTTGACCGCTACCGTATTCGGAGGATGTAATGCCAGTCACGAGCCGGATAGAGCAAGCACGGGATGAGATCATTGCCGAGTACGAGACCATTACTCAGGCGAACGGCTACCGGAATACACCTACCGTAGTCGGGGTTATCCGCCCCATTCCCGATAGGGCTAGGTCATATCCTGAGATCGGCGTACAGATGGGCAGGACAAGGCTTGATCCTAGGGATGGCGCGTGGACTATGTTCGATCTGTATGTCGATGTGTGGGTGCAAGGGACGGTAAGCGCGACGACCGATACGGACGATGAGGCAACGAACTTGATTGAGGCCGCGGAGTCACTGAGACATGACGTGCTGAGGAAGCAAACGGAGATGCTAAACAAGTATCTCACATATACCGGCTCCAAGTGGCTCATTACCGCCAAGACCCCCATGATTGTTGAGACGGTTCAACTTCTTGGCAAAGACCGGAACTATGGAGCATTCTATTCCAAGTACACCATTTGTATCAAGAATATGACAAACACATTCATGTACGAGGTTTCTGGTGGGGATGACGGCCCATCGGCTGACGTAGTGATCGACGGGGGGACGGTATGAAAACCCTATTGACTATTGCCGCTCTGCTTGTTGCGGTTACTGGTGCGGATGCGCAGAAAATCCGGTTGCGCGGAATGACTGAGGCCGCGAAGGACACACTCACATATCACACGGTACTATCGCGTGAGGCCGTCTATTGCACGGATTCGCAGAAGCTGTATGTTTTCGGGACCGATTCTGCTTTTCATGAAATCGGGCCAGACACGGTGTACGCGTTTATCGATACCATCAGCGCGTTGGGAATCTATAACCCAGACGGGGCGCTTGCAATACCAGACAGTATCGACATAAGCGGAGACGTTACTTTCACAACCGCCAACACATTTGATGTTGCCTCGCGCGACAAGCCAGCCGATACAGTGTACGCCCGTTCGGTGCTTGAAACTGGACACAACGCCGGGAACAATTTTATCGTTGTTCCAGACGTGTTGGGGTTTGGGTTCAGCACGACAACAAACAATTTTACCAATGCGCTCAACGATTCAATTGTTGGGTTTGCGGTATATCTTGAAAAGCCGATTGCCCTAGGCGAGGCGTCTGTTGCCGCCGCAACGCTGGGGGGGAGTTGTGCCGTCAGGACGTGGAGTGTCGGCGTGTACGATGAGGACTTTGCGCTTATCGACACGACAGCGGCGACCTCTTGGCCAGCCAACAGCACAGGGCAAGGGGCGGCCTTTGTAGTCGGTGCAATTGCAGGTCCGGGGATTGTATACTTTTGTTGGTCGGTTTACAATGACAATACATGCTCACAAATTTTTTATGGGCCAGTCGTAAACGTGAACTCAATGTATCTGGCTGTTGAAGCATCCCAGAACTCAACGCTCCCGATTATCGCGATAGCAACAAACAAACTTTCTGCGGGTGGGGGTTGGCCGTCAACGATCACACTAACGAAAGCAACGGCCCCGATTCTGTACCCGTACATAGTTATTTCTGGGACCAATCTTGATTGATGTTAAGATAACGGGCGACTTGCCGGAGGTTAACGAAGACCGCGAACAGGTCATGGCCGCAATCGGGGATATCATGCTCCGGTCGGGCAGACAGAACTTTCTTGAGCAAGGTCGCCCTAATCCATGGCCCCCGACGAAATCAGGCGGGAGCGGGATGACGCTGATACGCTCAGGTCATCTTTTCGAGTCGATTCAAGCCGAGTGGAACGAGAACGAGGCTACGGTCTTTGTTGATACGGGGACGGTCCCTTACGCATTGATACACAACTTCGGCGGGGTCATTCAGTATCCGGGCGACGGTGATCCGTATGATATCAATATGCCCCAACGCGAGTACATGATGTTTCAGGACGAAGACATTACGGAGATTTTGGAACTCTACGGAAATGCACTATTCACTAAAACAGAGCCATTACAATAGAAGGCCGGACACATGGAACTCAACAAGTGGAAGGAAGTACTTGAACGCGACGCGAAGCCTGCGGGCGTGATTGCCGAAGAGCAAGGCGCGGACGTGCCAGTCATTACCGCCGAGACAATGAAGGGTGTTCTTGAGGCATTGCTAACCGAGGCGGCTGAGGTCAGAGACTACGTTGAGATCGGGGGCGAAAAGGTCAAGTTCCTCTTCCCGAACCTTGAACGGTATTCGCTCGCAGAACAAACGGGCTACGGTGAGGACTTCCGGGAGAACTGGAAGAAAGCCGTTGCATCCGAACCCGAAATGAAGAAACTCTTGGCGGCGTGGCCCAAATTCATCAAGGCTGTGGTCGATAGCCCTTCCGAGTTCATCCTTGACATCGGCGGACTCAAGGCCGGGGAGGTCAGCGAAATCGCGACGGGTTTTACCGTTTTTGCGCGGGCGATCCGGCGGAGTTAGCGCGTTGGGAGTCTGCATTCAAGCGGTTCCATAAGAAGGACGAAACAACCAAACTTCCCTCCGGGTTCATGGGCGAGTATCTGATGTTCGTCCTTGCTGACGGTAAGATGTCCCGCAGGGATGAAGTAGCGAAACGCTACACGCTCCGGGATGCAATGAAGTGGTTCCACCTACGTTCGTATGACAACGCAATTCAGGAAGAGCAACATAAACGGGCAATAAAAGAAGCCGAACGACGACGAAGATAAGTGGCCGACTCCCGACTAAATATAACCGTAACGAGTGACGATAGGTCGATTGATGCGGTAAACGCAAAAATCAAAGAACTGACAAAGCAGTACAAGGCATTGTCAGAGACGGCGCGAAAGAATCGCCCGGAACTTGCCGCCGAGATTGACCAATGGAAGAATTATAGGACGCAAGCCTTAGAGCCAATCGTCGGTGCGCAAGGCAAGATGATGCAGTCCTATTTTAAGACCGGGGAGGAGCTTCGTCGGTTCTACAGGGAGCAACGGGTCGGCGATAAGACAATGCGGGAATCGACTCAGGCCATTACGGGTTTTGCGTCGATGCTCGGCGGCTCCGGGTCTGGGCTAGGTGCGGTTGTCGGCGGCGTAGCATCACGGTTCCAAGAGGCCGAGTTTGCAATGACCGGCCTTGGCATTGCGGCTCAAGGGGCTGGTGGTAAACTCGCGGGGATCGGCACGGTGCTCATGGCGAACGCTGGCCCGATAGCGGCGGCGGTTGCGGCCATTGCGGGTATTGTTTGGGTGATGACCGAGGCAAAGAAGGCAACGGCAGAGTTTGACACGGCGGCGAAGGGATTGAATGAGTCATTGATATCGATGGGTCGTGTCGGCAAGGATGCGCAAGTTGCAATGTTGACGAAGCAGATTACGGCGATTGAAAAGGAAAAGTTCACACCCAGTCTATCTGCTGGACTTCGCGGACAGAACGCAATCGCCCAAGAGCATGCAACATGGGTGATGAATAAAGAGGCGCGTATTAACGCCTTGATTGAGAAGCGCGACAAGATACAATCCGACCAGTTCTCGAAACGCCGTGAGGAACGGGCGCACGAACTGGAAGATATGCGCGTCGAAGCCGAGTATGCCCAGAAGCGCGGTGAGGGTTCTGAGCAAATGATCCGGTACATCAAAGAGGCGTTGCTCTTCGAGACTGACATCACGAAGCAATACACCCTGCAGGAAAAGTTGAAGGAAACGCTTGAGCGTCAGCGCATCCGCGAGGGCGGGTTGGGCGAAGATGAGAGCGAAGGTTTCTACGCCGGGATTGCGTCAGGGCTTGGCGGCAAGGCTCGTAAGGGGTTGGATAAGGGTGCGGCGGCAAGGGCGAAGGCCGCACAAAGGGTAAGCGAGGCGCAGGACAGGGCGCGCAAACTAGGCGAAGGCCCGACAGGAGAACGCGCAAAGTCATTCGGCGAAGTATTCGACGATTTAGGCGGGCTTGAGTCCGCGTTTGATTCTGCCACCTCGAACATGGCCGGCATGGTAGGCTCGAAGATCGGCAACGCATTCTCGCAGATGTTCGGCGGCGCACAGACGGCGCTAGGCTCATTCGCCGGGGCGTTCATGTCCACACTTTCGAGCATGGCGATGCAAGTGGCCTCTGCCGGGATATTGAATACGATATTCCCCGGACTAGGCATGATGGGTGGGTTCGCGTTCAAGGCCGCAGGTGGCCCCGTCTCCGGTGGCCGTCCGTATATCGTCGGCGAACGTGGCCCGGAGTTATTCGTTCCAAATCGCAGTGGAGAGATTGTATCGAATGCGAAAATGGCGCGATTCGGCGGGGCTATGGCGGCGGCTTCCGGCCCGGTTGTGATGGATGTCGTATTGCGTGGAAGTGACCTTGTGCTGGTGCAGGCGAAGGCTAGGCGCGGTCGTGGCGGGAGGCTCATGTAATGGCCGTCAATCAGACCACACACGACCTTGATTCTCTGGACTTTGGCGCGGTTGCGATTGGCGCGTTGTCAACGCTTCAAATCGTGTTCACGAATGATTCTGATCCTACAGCGTCGCAAGACATTGCTCTCGGCGGTCTTGCGGCTCCGTTTACATTCGGAAGCGGGGATGATGCGTTCACGCTTGCGGCGAACGGTGCAACGCACACGGTTGACATTACTTACACGCCAACGGCGGTAGGGACGCATACCGACGATATCACTGGAACGACAACCGCAACCGCATTTAATGCGGCACTTCCCATATCGCTAACCGGGCGTGGATTCAGCACCGAGTACAGTCTACCGGACATTGAGAATAATCCCGCCGGGGTGATGAAGATATCGCTGATTGTCGATACGTCGCTCCCGGAGTTGACGATTCCTTCGACTGTCAAGGTCTTGCATATTGGGACTCTGACAGAACTTATAGACGTAGAGCCGGGTGTGGTCGATGTCCAGAACCTCGAACTCGAACTTGCTGAGGACTACACGACCTATACGCAAGGGTTCTGGTATAAGGTTATTCAGGGCTATCCAACGGTCAACGTTGAGTTCAAGTTCATCCTCGAAGAGGACGGCGTAGATACGTTTTACTTCTGGGGCAAGGTGTACCGGGAAGAGGTCGAATGGCCGGAGCATTACATCTCAACGGGTGAAACTGATGTAATCCGTTCGGTGAGGCTAAGGCTGGTGTCGCTTATACATTCAATCAAGGATATTGCCATTGCCGACATTGTCACCGAGGCATTAACACACGCCACACCATTCTCCGATGGTTGGGCGGGGCTTTATGAAACCGATGCGGTGCTGATGTCCGATTTATTGGCAAGCATTGTGTCTGTCGGATTCGACCAAACTTACGATGCGGCGGCGGCACAGGTTCGTTCAACAGACTTCAAAATGGAATTTAATGGTGGGGAGGTAGAGAAGAATATCGAAGATTGCTACATGCTTACAAAGACAATTTATCAAGAAGCTCCGCCACTACTACAAACGTCAAGTAAGAATGGATATTTGGACGGAGAGAACGACGACGCAAATAACCCGCATAGGTGGGAATCGGAATTTGCCGACGGCTTTTCGTTACTGACGCGCATTGCGCTAAACTTCGGATGGGTTGTGCGCTATTACTACGGCAAGACTGACGGTACGTACGATGCGGCAACGCCCGCGAATAACCTACACCGCCTGGAATTTCTAACTCGTGGAAATTCCTACGCCGGGCTGATAACACCAGAGAAGGGAATCAAACAATCGACGTTGTTCTCCGATTCTGTCATAAAAACCAGCAACATACGCGTCGTCGATGTCCACGCGGCACATACGACCGTTTCGTGGTCCGTTGGGGCCGGATACTTGGACCATACCGTTGGGGAGTCGTGGGCCATTGATGGAATTGAGGTAGATGGTTACGACCCGCAAACGGCCTCAGCATTGTTATTGACGGACAACTTCGCGGTCAGGCCGTCACCCAAATTCGCAGAATTTGACCTCGGCATCGGGTTGCTTTTCATTGTCTCCTACGCGGTCAGCACAGATGAGTTGAGCCTGAACGATTACCGAGGACTTTTCACCGAGGAGGCGGCTTCTCCCGGCGAATTTCAGTTTGCAAATGGCGCACGATACTACGATTACAATGCGGCGACGTGGGTTACGGGCGTTACTAACATGGTGACCGCTGTCATGCAGTATTACAACCGCCGATTCTCGCCAGGTCGCAGGATGTACGAACGCACGTACGGTAGTCTCAAGTTTGACGACACCGGGGTAACGTCACACTCTAGCATCACACCGCTCAAGCGCATTGAAATCTACGACCAAAATACGGCGGCAGATGTGGTCTACTACGCCACCGAGATACGCAAAGACTTCGAGAACAACGAAACGACGGTCCTCTGGATTGAGGAATAGCGAAAATAGTCACATTCCATTCACGCAGTAGAGGAGCAATATCATGGCATTCCCGGCAATCGCTGGCACAATCGCAAACGTAAACTCGTCGGCAGTTCTGGCGATATACGTCATGGACACGACTTCGAACAAGTGGCAGACCTTGGGCGAACTTGCGGAGTCGAAAATTCACATCGAAGAGTTCACCGTTACGACCGGACTCCGGCGCAACAGAGTGAACAAGGCGTATCACTTCACGGCAAGCACAAAGATGCTCCAGTGTGCGTTACAGGAGTGCGAACTTCTAGACTCACTCCGGGGAGGGACGAACCTGTTCCTGTTCAAGCTGGCTGACGCAGTTGCGGCGGCTGGTGCGGCTTCGGCTGGATGGGTCAAGGTTGCGGCGGCACAGGTCAATGTCAAGCCCCGTATTGTGGTTCAAGGCGGAGCCGAGGGAACGCGGGTTATTGAACTCGAATGGGAAGGATCGTTTGCAAAGACTGATGCGGCTGAGGTTGAATTACTGACTCCGACGCTTGCGGCGGCTGACTTTGCTTCATCGGCTGATTCCGCCACGGCTGTCTTCTACGGTATCGGAGTTTACACGGCGGCCACGGACGGCGGAAGCCCGGCCTATACGCACATCTACTCGGCGGCGGCTTCTTTGGTCAAGTTGGACATTGCCGGGGGTGCGGGTGTAACGATTGCCCCGGTCGGTGCGTTGGACCTTACAATCAGCCCCCTTGCGGTGACGGACGACCTCAAGCGGCCCATCACTATCGGGTGGGATATTGCGCTCAAGTTCAATCAGATGTCAACTCTGAACGCCGATCTGTTGCTCCTCGGCAATGCAACGGCTGACAGTGCGAAGGCCATTGTGACGATGATAGACGGCATGATATTCACACTCGACAATCAGACGGGCATTCAGGCGGCTATCGACATTCAGGGGGATTTCGAGAAAGACAGGAATATCCCGTGGATGCTCAATGGCGCGATCCTTGTCTCTTCGCTTGATGGCGTAGTGTCATAATGCCCGATACGTTCCGGCTGAGATATAACGCCCCAACGCTTCCGACGCTGGCGAATCGGAACGCGGAATCGGGCGTGGGGAATTGGGCGACGGTTGGGAATCATGCCGTATCGCAGTCCAACACCTACGCCCACGGCGGGACGTATTCATTCAAAGTCATTGCCACAGACGCGGGGGACGCGACAACGAACCACGCTAAGCTACCGAGCGCGAACAATCACACATTCGTATCGGGGAAGGCATATTGCATAACCCTGTGGGCATACACGGCGGACGTTGACGGAGTTGCGCTGACAATAAAGACGGGCGGGGTCACGTCTGGCTTTTTGGATGTATTGACAGCAGACACGTGGACAGCGCTCACATTCAAGTCTTCATCTCTCAGCGGAGCAACAGACTTTCTTCTTTGGGCTTCGGATGCCAAGACTTTCTATTTTGACGATATCGCCATAACCGAGTACGTTGAGTTGGACGTATTGGCAGAGCGTGGCATGTCCAAGCCCGATAGTGTGGAACTGTTCGGCGGTCCGCAGAACCGATACAAGGATGGGTCGATGCAGGACCAGATCACGGCATTCCGCCGCAAGATATGGGTGGATTGTGAACCCGTGACTTCGACAACGGACATGAAGTCTATACTGTATTGGGTGATCGATAACGACCGAACGGTAGATTATTTGACGGAGGTCAATGTGCCAATGTGCCTTGAGAACACCGAGGGATTCGAGAATACGTGGGACTTCGATTGCTCACTCATGCCGCATTACTCGTTCAGTCTATTGGAGCCGTCAGTCCGAACGACGTTCCCGGTGTAGCGTGTGGCCTCGACAATTACATTCAAGTACCGCTCAGGTGCAACGACCTACACGCGGACGTTCGCCACGCTTAGCATCAAGGGACTGACCCGCCCGGACAAAGTTGAACTCTTCCCCCCCCTTCGATTTGAGATGTCTGACGGGTCGATTCGGACGGCGTTCAAAGGATTCCGGCGGGTCATAACGGCGACGCTCGGAGTGTTGCAGGAAGACGCGGATAGGGCTTTTGTCCTCAACTTCCTGCAATCGAATGACAGGTGGATATACTTTGGATCGGTTGCGTCGGTCTATTGCGTTCTCCTTGACCCGGAGAAGTTTGAGAATGAATGGAAGTTTGATACGTCTCTCGCGCGGTATTATGACATACAACTGCTTGAGACAATCACATATACCACATGGCCAGAACTTGTTGAACCTACTGCGGACACGCTCTTGTATATCGGCTCAGACTGGATAGAGGTAACGGGCGACGAATCCTCTCCGATCACACTCACGACGAACGCCGGAGTGTTGGTGACGGATGCGACGGGCAACCCATATCCGTCCATCAGTCTCGCGGCGTATGCTGTTGAGTTGATAGTCCGCGAACGGCAGGGGTGTTTGTGCTATGCCGGCAATGTCACACAATCGGGGACGGATGTTACGTTCCAAGTGTGGCATGCCGACGCAGGAAATGCGTACTCGGATGGAAAATTTTATTGCCGGATCACCATTGGACTACAGGCCAAATGAAACGCACGCTCGCATTACTTGCCCTCGTTGCCTCTCAGGCCGTGGGGCAGAACTACCAATTCCGGGCAAATCCCGTGCCAGATACGACGCTGACGCTATCTATTGGAACAGCGTTATTGCGTTGGATTTCCGGTGATTTCCGTCACACATATACCGATTCGTTGTCTAGCCGATCCGGGACGTTGAACCTCTCAGACTCTGTGGCAATCCAATACCTGCTCACGGTCGGCGGCAACGTGGATGCTCTCACCTTCGACGGGTTTACGCTCCGGCAGGGTGCGGCGCTCTCAGACACGACAAAATTTTGGCTAAAGACCGACACAACGACGTTGGCAACCGTGAACCGAATGTTGGATTCATTGGGAGACCATCAGACACAATGGATCGCGGCTCTTGCAACAAAGAAAGCGGCCTCCGATTCTACGGCACTATCGGGATATGTAACCGGTAATCGCTTCCTGGACTCGCTCGATAATCACCAGACACAGTTTTCTACGGCGATCAACGCCCGCATCCCATACTCCGACACGACCTCATCCGTGGCGATGCAATGGGAGCTTGATGGGAA
>Ga0209417_1002149_pt1 | contig 32142 bp, 37 predicted proteins | sample RifGroF2_FD_184002 | JGI IMG/M metagenome (GOLD analysis project Ga0209417, IMG submission 184002) | Groundwater microbial communities from Rifle, Colorado, USA - Groundwater F2 (SPAdes) (version 2) | ecosystem: Environmental > Aquatic > Deep subsurface > Groundwater | place: Rifle, Colorado... | reverse complement strand
CATGGTGTTTGCTGACGAAGTGTTGGGCGATATCCATAATTGGCAGACCGTCGCCTGAATGGCCTGGACCACTCTATGTGACACTTTGCTGAATGCCAACATGTGACATTATTGCTGAATGACTACACCGTTTCTTAACCAAGAAAAAAACTCACTACACAGTGAGTTTTTTTCTTGGTTCCCGGACAGGGATTCGAACCCTTCTGACAAAGAAAGAAAAAGATAGTAAACAAAGGTAAAATCATCGATTATCTAGGAAATGTGTCTGAAATCTGATTTCACGAGTTTCTCATGTTTCTCGGAAGAACTTAGAAAACCTCACCTTGTTGGCAGTATATGGGCAGTAGAATTGAGTGGTGAGGTTACAAGTTCTTCCGTAACAAACTGAGACAATCATGCGATATGTCTGTTATCGAAAACCAAAAAATTGATGTCAACGATCGTCTCTACACACCCTCGTCGTATCAGATACAACCACGAACAAAAGTGTTAGGCAGACCGTTATTTGACGGCAAAAATGAGAACGAGGTTATTGCGAAATTGCAGTATGCGTTTTCGATCGGTTCAACGTCTTCGGAGGCTTGTAATTTCGCGGATATTTCAACGGATTCTCTTTATCGATACTGCCGAAAATATCCTGAGTTTCGCGACAAAATCAGGCTTTTACAGACGACGCCCACGTTGATGGCAAGGATGACTATTTTTAAAGCAATACAGATGGGTGACGTAAAAACTGCTCTCTGGTACTTGGAACGAAAACGTCCGCAAGAATTTTCGCCTCGTGTGGCAGAGCAGTACCAGCTAAGCAAACAAGAACGGCGGATCAAGTACTTAGAGAATGTGCTTTTTGAAAATCGAGTTCGTTTTTCATGGGCAGAATAATGCACAGAAGAAGTCGGAAACCCCTTGCTTTATGGCTTATTTCTGTTATCATATCCTTACAACTAAACCCGCCTAAACCCTGAATTTATTTCAGGGCATGGCAATTAAACCCATACAAGATATTGAACCTGTCGTTCAGCTATCCTTGTATGGTCGTATCTCGAAAGGGGTACGGGTGTCGCAAGACACCGGCTGGCGGCAGGTTTTGTGTTGCTGTCAGCAGATTAAAATTTAGTAACACACATCACTTATGAAAACAAAACTAAGTACATCTCAAATTGTTGTAGGTATAATAGCGGTAACACTCTTTGCTGTTGCGTTGAGCTCTTTTTCTTCTTCAAAAAAGACGGCAGAGAGTTTAGATTATCCTGTACAAACTACAGAAGTAGAAATGCCAATAACTAGTGAAGATGGATTAAGAGAAAGAGTTATTGTTCCATTTGGAGAAACAGGACAACTTTCAACACTATCTTTGCAGGTTCATGGTTTTGAGCAGGCTAACACCATTTCAGGTGTACTACACGGCACCACACAGACGAAGGTAGACGCTACTTTTATTTTGGTGGATATGTCAGTGACAAACCTGACAAACAGTACCTTTACTTTGTATCCAAAAGGCATGCTGCTTTCAAGTCGGGAAGGTGTAACCTACGACATTTATCAAGCGACAAGTGGTGGTGCAATCGGATATGAAAAGCGTGCCATTGACGCTCGAAATCTTGGTAATGGAATAGAGGAACGAGGGGTGCTCGTGTACGAAGTGTCGAAAGATTTTGTTCCTTATGCACTTGAGATTGAAAAATCAGGAACAAACGACACGTTGATTTTTGAGCTAGAAAAGGAAGAGCAAGAAGCAGAGCCTCAATTATTGAGCTATCGAATTATTGAGACAGAAGACTTCTCGTATGCTGGTTGCAAACGTATCGGTGTGCGTTTAGTGGTTCCTGATGAGTCGAGTAAAACGGATGTAAATTTTACACTGAAAAGAGTCGCTGATAACTACATCAATCAATGGGACGACATAACTATTTGGGCATGGGGATACAGCGAAGAGGCAGATGTTGGTGCTTCGGGTTTTACCAAAGGAATGTACGAAACTGGTTCTTGTTCCTAATTGGAGTGTTTATCCTGTAATGAGAGTCGATGCTTACTAACTTGTTTCTATCAAATCATTTTTCATGTCTTATGACTCAAAGCACATCAGCATCTAGTGACATATCCGTAGATGGAGAGGAGACACAAATTTGCTCTTCTTGTCAGTCCAAGATTTCCAAGAAAGCCAGCATTTGTCCTCAGTGTCGTACAAAAATTAAAGGAGGTTCTAACATCACGGGTTGTCTGGTTTTTTTAGGGATGATCCTTTTCCTTGTCGTTGCCTTCGCTGGATGTAACTCCTCTTCTACCGGTTCGTCAGATTCTTCTTCAAGTTCGTATTCCACAACAGATGACAACTCAACCATGTCGTATGTTCAGGCAAATAATTTCGTAAAGCTGGCATTGAAATCCCCATCAACAGCGGACTTTCCTTTTTTTGGTGAAGGAGTAAAAATCTCAACGGGTACCTACAAAGTGGACTCGTATGTGGATTCACAGAATGGATTTGGTGCAATGATCCGAAGCAACTACAGCATTACCTTACAGTACACGGGAGGTGATCCAGCAGCTCAACGTAATTGGAAAGTGTTGAAATTTACAATGGACGGTAAGGATCTTCTAAATCAATAAAAAGTTTATGAAACGAGTCATTTTCACTTTGGGACATAGTTCCCAATCGCTTTTCGAGTTCATCGAGAAGCTTCAAGAAAACAAAATCGAGGTACTGGTGGATGTCAGGTCTCATCCGCAAAGCCGTTTCTGCCCCCAGTACAATCAGAAAGCTCTCTCCACAGAGATTGAGAAGGTCGGCATCACCTATCTATTCAAGGGTAGGAACTTGGGTGGCAAGGGCGAGAATGTACGTTTTGATGAAACGATTGAAGAACTCGCGAACATGGCAAAACAAGGCGAGATTCTCTGCCTCTTATGTAGCGAGAAAGATCCAGTTAAGTGTCATCGCTATCAAGACCTCGCCCCCTTATTCGTCGCTCAAGGGTTTGAGGTCGAACATATTATCTAATCCATCTATGTACACACAAAATACGCACACTGAGGCATTTTTGACCTTCTACACACGAGATAATCTCATTCACAAGGCACGGGAGGTCTTCGATGGGTTGGATGTGTCGGAAGGCACAAGGAAAGATTATCAATCGAGGATCGGTATGTTCCTCTATTTTCTTGAAAAGAACGGTTTTGATCACAATAGTTACCTGTCTTTCAAACGGTTGCTGGCAGCCAGAACGGACTTGAGTGTCGCCACGAAGAACAAGTACCTCTCAACCTCAAAAGTGTTTTTGCGGGAGCTGGTACGCACAGGGCTCATCCCAGTCGACATCACGGCAAACGTCAGGCTATTTTCCCAGAGCAAGAAGCACAAGAAACAAGGCTTCTGCTTCGAAGAGATAGAAACAATCGCCGAGGCTCTCAAGCAGATGCCTGAGACGGATCGAACCAAACGCCTGCGGGCGTTATTTTGTTTGCTCGCCTTTCAAGGGCTACGGCAAATAGAGATCATACGGTTGTCGGTGCAAGATCTCGATTTTGCCTCCGACACAGCCATGATTCAAGGCAAAGGTTCAGATGACAAGGAGAGGGTTTATCTGTCTCCTGAAACCGTCCAAGCTATCAAGGTGTACATGAAAGCAACCACACGAAGGAGTGGAGCGTTATTTCAAAGTTTTGGAAACAGGAAGGGGGAACACCTAAGTACCCGAACCATCCAACGAGAATTTGAAACCTTGCTAAAAGACCTTCGCATCACGAGAACCGTTCACGGCTTTCGTCATTTCTATATCACGACCCTTTTGCAAAACTTTGACGTTCGAGATGCTCGCAAGTTTAGTCGTCATAAGAACCTCGAAACTCTTATAATATACGATGACGAGACGGAGATTTCTCACAAATGCCAAGATGTTTTTTCCTGTTTCGATGGCGTCCATGTCGCATAATCATAATTACACGACATTCAAAAATTGAGACGTTTTCTCAATTCCTGAACCGTGTTAAACTGGAGGTGGTATTTTAATGCTTACAGGACAACACCTGCACTCTATGGGTAAGACGGATCAAAAAACAATCGGTGCGAAGATTAAAGTCTGGCGACAGAAACGTGAATTGACTCAAGAAGGTTTGGCTCGCAAGGCGGATATTCCCTACACCACACTTGTAAAGATCGAAAGCGACACGATACAAAATCCTACGCTTGAGACGCTTACGAAAATCACCAGTGGTTTGGAAATAACGATCGACGAGTTGATCAACACGTAATATGGCGAAAACTGAAAAAGCTCAAGAGAGCTTGGAAAAACAACTATTCAAAGCAGCGGACAAACTCCGAAAAAATATCGACGCCGCAGAGTACAAGCATATCGTGCTGGGACTCATTTTTTTGAAATACATCTCTGATTCTTTCGAGGATTTGCATCAGTCCTTGCTTATCAATACAGGTCCCTATGAAGGGGCAAACCCAGAAGACCCAGACGAGTATCGCGCTGAAAATGTGTTTTGGGTTCCGCAGATTGCACGTTGGTCATATCTTCACGCACGCTCAAAACAACCAACGATTGGAACCGACCTTGACTTGGCAATGGAAGCAATCGAAAAAGAGAATCCTACGCTCAAGGGTATTCTCCCAAAGGTTTACGCGCGACCCAACCTCGACAAAACCGCACTAGGCGAACTCATCGACCTCATAGGCGATATTGCAATCGGCACGGAGGCGGCGAAGTCAAAAGATATTCTCGGTCGTGTGTACGAATACTTTTTGGGAGAGTTCGCAAACGCCGAGGGCAAAAAAGGCGGACAATTTTACACACCAAAGTCGATCGTAAAGCTGTTGGTCGAAATGGTTGAACCCTATCACGGGCGTGTGTATGACCCATGTTGTGGATCTGGTGGGATGTTCATCATGAGTGAAAAGTTTGTTGAACAGCATCAAGGGAAACTCGACGACATTTCTGTCTACGGACAAGAAAGCAATCAGACAACGTATCGGCTGTGTCGTATGAACTTGGCGATTCGTGGTATCGACGGCTCGCAGATCAAGTGGAACAACGAGGGGTCATTTCTTAAAGATGCACATCCTGATCTCAAGGCAGATTTTATCATCGCGAATCCTCCATTCAATCAATCGGACTGGGGTCAGGATATTCTCCGAACGGATCCGCGCTGGCAGTACGGTTTGCCACCCACCAATAATGCCAACTACGGATGGATGCAACACATGATCTATCACCTCGCGCCAAACGGTGTGATGGGAATGGTTTTGGCAAACGGCTCACTTTCCTCTAACACTTCCGGCGAAGGTGATATTCGCCAGCGTCTCATTGAAGCTGATCTTGTTGATTGTATTGTCTCTCTCCCCGGTCAACTTTTTTACAATACGCAGATTCCTGCGTGTCTCTGGTTCATTTCAAGAAAGCGTGTTGGCAATTGTGATCGAAAACGACTTGGCGAGATTTTGTTTATCGATGCTACGGATGTTGGACACATGGAAGACAGAACACACAAGATTTATACCGACGAGGATATCGCACAGATCACCGATACCTATCACGAGTGGAGACAGAAAGATGGCAAGTACGAGGATATCAAAGGTTTCTGCAAATCCGCGCCGATGGAGGAAGTGAAAAAGCATGGCTTCGTCCTCACGCCCGGACGCTATGTTGGCATTCCCGACGCACAGGATGACGGCGTGTCGTTTGAGGAGAAGATGAAGGAGCTGACCTCAACGCTCAAGGAACAGATGTCGAAGGAACAAGAGTTGAATGAGGAGATTAAGAAACAGCTCAAGAAGGTTGGGTTTGAGATCTGATATGTCGAAATCAACTTTGTATTACACCACGCCTATCTCATCCTCTTCTTCAGAGACAGCAACCGAAAACTATATTCAAATACTTGAGAAGACAAACGAGCAATTACCTTTGTGGATTGATTCGTTGGGAGTATTTGTTTCAGCATTAGGGGTGTTGTTTACTGCTCTTGCAATCTTTGTTTCTCTCTTTGGCTATTGGAAATATAAAAGTCATAAGAAAGAACTAGACGACAGGCTTGTATCTTTTATGGATGCGACAGATACACAAATTAAACGTCAAATTCAAATTTATGATGAACGATTTGAGCTTTTGTTAAATTCTTACGAAAATAAATTGGAGACAGCAGACAATCAACAAAAAGCTGTAATCGAGGGAATTATGCGAGACCTTCGAGCAGAAAGGTTGCGAGTTGTTGCTTCCGTGGGTTTGCATAATAGTCGTAACGGATATGTTGGTACTAATCGATCACAACTGGCTACCGGCTCACTAATTAAGGGTGAGACGTTAAACTCGGTATATTGGTATGGTCGAGATGGACAAAGATACACGTTCCCCGATGAGGATGTTTTGAAATCTTGGTTTCCAGATGTTGATGCCCTAGATATTCAAAAAATTACTGACGAGCAGATGGCTAGCATAACTTTAGCCGGAAATATGGTTTATAGAGCTGGAACTCGTCTTATTAAAACTATCAGCGATCCAAAAATATATGTGATTGGGCAAAACGGCTTGATCCACTGGGTTCATCCGCATGAGGTCATTGAAAAGATTTTTGGTTCGGAATGGAAGAATTTATTGGTAACGATTAAGGATGTTTACTTTGTTGATTATACTGTCGGGGGTGATGTAAAAAATTCAGACGAATTTAATCCGAACTATGAACAAGCGATCGCCTCACTCCCCTAATATGGTGATTCCATTTCAAAAAAATAAGCAGGAAAAAATTCTATCGATAACTTGTGATTCAAGTGCGAACAAAAAAACTCTTTGCGACCTTGAGAAACGTGGGTTTATCAAAATCTTTGATGTGAATATCGAAACATTTTCCAAACAAACAACAAAAATCAAAGCCGTTGCGGTTCGTGGACATAGCAAATGGGATGATGGTTCGGTTTGGGGTGATGACTCCAATAATTTTCAGGAAGCAAAAGAAATTATTGGTGGTCATAATATGGGAGACGTTCGGCACCTTGAGGCACACCTTCGTTCAGGAAATGACGTTTTTGTTACCGAGGATTTAGATGAGTTTATTCGTGATGGAAGACGAGAAGAATTAGAAAGTAAATTTTCTGATTTGAAAATAATGACGCCAGAAGAATTGAAGAATTTGCTCCTGCCAGTCGAAGAAGATGTATGAAATCAAATTGGAAACAAACGACGCTTGGGGAGGTGGCTGATATAAATGTTTCGAGTATCTCGCGAGATTTTATATTTGACGAGATTTTATATTTAGATACTGGCTCGGTAACCAAAGGTAAGATCGATCAACTTCAAGGCATGAGGATGAAAAATGCGCCAAGTCGAGCAAGACGACTTGTTCAGCATAATGACATTGTTTACTCGACAGTACGCCCTACACAAGAACACTATGCGTTATTGAACTATCCAGAGAAAAATTTGGTTGCTTCAACTGGTTTTGCGGTAATCACAGTACGAGAAAATGCTGATCCACAATTTGTCTATTTTCTTTTGACGCAGAAGTCCGTTACAGATTTGATGCAACAAATGGCGGAGCACAGCACTTCGACTTATCCATCGATTAAACCCGAACACTTGGCAGGGCTTAAATTTTTACTTCCTCCTCTTCCAGAACAAAAATCCATCGCCGCTGTTCTCTCCTCTCTCGACGACAAAATCGAATTGTTGCGTGATCAAAACAAGACGCTTGAGGAAATGACACAACGGCTATTCAAGGAATGGTTTATGGGGAAAGATTTGGAAGTAAGAAGGTTGGGAGATTTAACGGAAGTAAAAAGAGGTGGATCACCTAGACCAATCAACGATTACATTTCAACAAAGGGACTAAGATGGCTAAAAATATCTGATGCTTCAGCGACACCTTCTCCTTTCATTTTTGAAATTAAAGAACATATCAAGGAGGAAGGTATCAAAAAGACGGTTTTACTGAAAGCTGGATCACTCGTGTTATCCAACAGTGCAACTCCCGGTGTCCCAAAAATTTTAGCAGTTGATTCTTGTATTCACGACGGATGGTTGTATTTTCCGAAATCAAAGTTATCAAATGAGTTTTTGTATCTATTATTTCAGCAAATCAGACCTCAATTGATTCAACAAGGAAGTGGAAGCGTCTTTACAAATCTCAAAACCGATATTCTTAAAAATTTTGACGTTCCATTTTCAGACAATCAAACCTTTGAAAAGTTTGATCTATTTGTAAAATCGGTTTTTAACAAAATTTGGAACAACGAATCTCAAATCCAAACCATCTCCAAACTACGTGACAGCGTGTTGCCGAAGTTGATAAGTGGAGACATAGAATTATGACGAATTTTATTTGGCTATTCGATCGTTATGGAACCCCAGTACTTCAACTGTATAACGATGGTAGATTTGTTGACCGTCATGGTAGGTTCGTTGGTGTACTTTCAGAAAACAACACGGTTTTTAACTACAATGGAAAACATAAGGGGTGGTATGAAAAAGGTGTGCTACGCGACCTAAAAGGATTCACGACAGCTTTTGCCAAAGGCGCATCTGATTCACCATCTCCAATTTTTCCTATTCCACAAATTCCACCAGTTCCAGCTATACCTGCGATTCCACCAGTTCCAGCTATACACCAAATTCCTAATTTGAAACCAATTAAGCAGTTTAGTTGGTCAGATATCCCAGCTTCTCGGTTATTTGACGAATGATTATGTCGAAGCCGAGTTCAAGCACAACCAAATTAACAAAACATGAGCGAGAAAGTTCAGCTACTTTTAAGTTACTTTCATCACAAATTGGAATATTAAAACGATCGCTGAAGAAAACTCAAGATAAGTTGGAGGAATACCGTGGTAAATTTCACGAAGCAGACAAGAATCATGCGATTGAAGTTAACAAAAATAAAACATTGGTATTACACGAAATTGCAAAGTTTGTTGTATCAGCAGCTGGAGCTGGGATCGGTGTCAATCTGATAACGGATGGAAAAATTAGGGATGGATTCGTTTGGTTAATTTGTGGCATCGTCGTCTATTCAGTTATTGTCTATCTTGATAGAAAATAAAGTTATGGATTCAAGAAAACGTTGGCCAATTACTGCTGGTCGAGTAGGTGAATTACCAATAAAGTTTGACCCAAAAGATTTTCCTACTTGGAATTTTATCGGCTACAGATCACAAGGTGTGGATCATCTTAGTATCATTTGGAAGGATTTAGAGTGTACAAATTTTTTAATTGACTTTGCTTTCAGACAGATTTGTGACCTAAACGACTGTGTCATGGATGAAGAAAAAGAAGCACTGCGTCAGCAAAATATGTGGATTGAAAGTCTGCAAACATTGAATCGAGGCATGTACACACAGCTTTTTACGATTACAGAGATTATTAAAAATGAGAAAGACATACCTAATTCTCCTGTAAGTCAAATTCCAAAAAATAAGGCGTATTGTGAACTTAGGAATAGGATTAGTGATATTCGCAATCATCTAATCTCAAAACCTTATCAACCAGATTTTTATAGATCGCTTACAAGTTGTTGGTCAACGGAATCGTCTGGAACAGACTTAAAAATTAGGGTTAAAGATAAAGACGGAAAGAAGAGAGAAGTTCAGTTTAAACCATTTGTTGATGCAAAAGTTTTGCATGATTTTTTACACGAGGCACTAGTAAATTATATCAAGCCATAAATCTCGATTATGACCCGAATCTACGAATCCGATGTCGAAGAGCTCACCATACAGTTTCTCGAATCCATCGGTTACACATATCTCCCGCCGGAAGATCAGGAACTTGAACGCAAAGACCTTGCGGATGTTGTGTTGAAGGAGCGTCTTGTTGTCGCGGTGGATCGGCTCAATCCTCTTGCATCTACGGAGGCTAAAGAGCAAGCGATCAAGGAGGTGTTGCGTTTGCCGAGTTTGGGAGTGATAGAAAACAACGAAGCATTTCACAAGATGCTTACCGAAGGAATCGACGTTGAGGTGTACAAGGACGGCGAGACCAAAGGCGTCAAGATTTGGTTGGTTGATTTCGAACACCCTTCAAACAATGAGTTTGTTGTCTGCAATCAATTTACGGTTACGCACGAGAATACGACCAAGCGACCGGATGTTGTGTTGCTTGTGAATGGTTTGCCACTTGTGGTTATCGAACTCAAGAATCCAACAGACGAACAGGCAACAGTCAAAAAAGCCTTCACACAGCTTCAAAACTATAAAACATCCATTCCTCCATTATTTCATTACAACGGCGTTCTGGTGGCGTCTGACGGTCTTGACGCGCGAGCTGGTGCACTGACTTCCTCGTATTCTCGTTTCTTGGCATGGAAAACAATCGATGGCACAAAGGAAGAGAAGGCGACGGTTCCTGAGATTGAGACGCTTATCAAAGGAATGCTCTCCCCGCGAGTTCTTCTTGATCTCATTGCTCACTTCACCGCCTTTCAAAAAATGGACATTCCCGATCTTGAAACAGGATTGACGCAGATTCAAACGATCAAGGTTCAAGCGGCGTACCATCAATATCATGCGGTCAATAAGGCTGTGGTTTCCACAGATCGTGCGGCAAGCGAAAAGGGCGATCAGAAGGTTGGTGTGGTGTGGCACACGCAAGGAAGCGGTAAGTCGCTCTCGATGGTTTTCTATGCAGGCAAGGTTGTGCGCTCGCTTGATAATCCGACGATTGTCGTCATCACCGATCGCAACGATTTAGACGATCAGTTGTTTGATACCTTTGCGTCCTGCAAACAGTTACTCCGACAAGACCCCGTGCAAGCTATCGATCGAGATCATCTCAAAAACCTTTTGAAAACAAACGGTGGTGGAATTATTTTCACGACTATTCAGAAATTCTCTCCAGCCGATGGAAGTACGAATTTCGATCAGCTTTCCGCTCGTAAAAACATCGTCGTGATCGCGGACGAGGCTCACCGCAGTCAGTACGGCTTTGGAGCAAAGACAACCATGAAAGACGGTGAGGCAACGACGAAGTATGGGTTTGCGAAGTACCTTCGCGACGCACTCCCTCACGCGTCATTTATCGGATTCACAGGAACCCCGATCGAGAAAGAGGATGCGTCTACTCCTGCTGTTTTTGGTAATTACATCGATGTCTACGATATTCAGCAGGCGGTTGAAGATGGCGCGACGGTACGTATCTACTACGAATCACGACTTGCAAAAATTCACTTGAAGCCAGAGGAAGCCAAAGCACTTGATGCGGAAGTGGAAGCGATTACCGAAGGCGAGGAATCAACTGCGAAAGAGAAAGCTAAGGCGAAGTGGACACAGCTTGAGGCGATTGTCGGACACAAGGATCGTTTGCGGGATATTGCACAGGACATCGTGCGCCATTTTGAAGCTCGTCAAGAAGTGATGGAAGGTAAGGGTATGATCGTTGCGATGAGTCGTCGTATTGCCGTTGAACTCTACGAAGAGATCATCAAGATACGCCCGAACTGGCACAGCACGGACAAAAAGAAAGGCGCGATCAAGGTGGTAATGACTTCCAGCTCCAGCGATCCGGCAAACTGGCAGATGCACCACTCGACAAAGGAAGAACGCAAGCAGTTCGGGGAGCGGCTCAAGAGTCCGTCAGACCTTCTCAAGCTCGTGATCGTGCGCGACATGTGGTTGACAGGTTTTGACGCGCCATGTTTGCATACGATGTATGTTGATAAGCCGATGAAGGGACACAATCTCATGCAGGCTATCGCTCGCGTGAATCGTGTGTTTAAGGACAAGACGGGTGGACTGATTGTCGATTACATCGGAATCGCCTCCGACCTAAAAGAGGCGCTGGTGACCTATACAGAAAACGGTGGAAAAGGCGCTCCGACATTCGACCAAGCCGAGGCAGTTGCGGAGATGTTACGACTGCACGAGATCGTTGCGCAGATGTTTGTGGATTTTGAGTATCAGACATACTTCAAATCAGACACGCGACAGAAAATGATCACTATTCTTGAGGCGCAAGAGTATGTGTTGGGACTTGAGAACGGCAAGAATCGTTTCACTAAACAAGTTGATTTGCTTTCTAAGGCGTTTGCTCTCTCGGTTCCGCACGAGGACGCGATGGAGATTAAGGACGAGGTTGGATTTTTCCAAGCAGTAAAGGCACGTCTGGTGAAATTTGAACCAGCCGGTAGTGGTAAAAGCGATGAGGAAATCGAGACGGCGATTCGTCAGATTATTGATAAGGCGGTGGTTGCCGAAGGGGTGATTGATATTTTCGACGCGGCTGGAATTAAAAGACCAGACATTTCGATTTTATCGGATGACTTCTTGGCTGAAATCAAAGGTATGGAACGCAAGAACCTTGCGATGGAGCTTTTGAAAAAGATTCTCGGTGACGAAATCAAGAGCCGCTCTCGTAAGAACTTTATCCAAAGCCGCAAGCTCTCAGAGATGCTAGAGTCGGCGATCAAGCGGTATCAGAATAATCTTTTGACGGCTGCACAGGTGATCGAGGAGTTGATCAATCTTGCAAGAGAGATACGAAGCGAAGACGAGCAAAATTCGGAACTGGGACTGACCTACGACGAGGTGGCGTTTTATTACGCGCTTGCTGTCAACGACAGTGCGAAAGAAGTGATGGGAGATGAAACCTTGCGAGACCTCGCCAGAATTCTTGTTGAGAAGGTTCGTGCCAACACATCCATCGACTGGACGCTCAAAGAGAGTGTACAGGCTAAACTGCGCGTTTTGGTGAAACGCACACTAAAACAATTCGGCTATCCACCTGACCAGCAGTTGTTGGCTACGGAGAACATTCTGAAACAGGCGGAGATGTTCGCGCAGGAGTGGAGTGAGTAAAATGTACTTTTACAAATACTTGTTACAAATCAGCGGATACCCAACCAGTCCATATTTTAGTAGACTGAAATTGTCGACAAAAATATGGGTAATAAGGTCACAAAAAGTAAGTATCTTTCCAAGAAGACAGGTAAGGAGATTGACGTTGTTGATCCTGATTTTGATATTTTTTTCGAAAAATTTGGCAAGAAAATTGAAAAGGAAGATTCTAATACGGACACCGTTTTTCAAGAAGTTGTTGAGACGATGGGAATTTTGCTTCGTCATCACCCTTTTTTCATCAGTGAAGTCACGAGGATAAGGGACGAATTTGATTTACCAAAAAATGGTATAATGTCAACGCAACATCTTCTTTGGTTGTCAGAAAATAAACAAAGAGCGATGGCTTATTTTGAAGCAACGCATATCCTAGTTTCGAAATTTGAGATTCCACCTGAAATAAGGAAGAGCATTATAAGATTCATTGAGGATCACGTGCTATTCAATAAAAAAGAGGCTCTTTCTCCAAATAAAACTGAATTACGGTTGATGACAAAGGGGCAGGTTATACAAGACCTTGATTCTGTCGATGCTGTATACCTTCAAGTAACACCAACAACTTCAATAAGAGAAGTCAAAAAATATCTCAGCAGACTTCAAAAGACGCAAGATGAAAAAAGCAAAAAAAGATATGGCGTTCCGAGAATTGATCCGCTTGGTGCAATCGCTTGGAGCATGTATCGCAAGGGTTCAGAGATAGGAGAAATTAAGTCCGCGTTAAAAGAAGTATACAAAAAGAGAAATGGTGGCATCTTGATGGAGGGGGATGTGCGGAGGCTTCGAGATCGTTTCAAAAAAGCATTAAATAAGATTTACCCAGTAAAATAAGAGCAAAAACCACTTCATCTAATGAGACCAGTAACTGTCGTTTACTGGTTTTTTGTTTGATTTACTATGAAGTCACAATTCAGCAAAACGGGAGTTGTTGGTTTATCTTCCGAACAACAAAATTGACCACCAGCTTTTCTGGTAGACAGATACAAATTCCTCGCTCTGGGTGAACCTTCCCAACGAGGGACCTCATCTGCTTATCAGTGAAGTAACAGAGATCAAAGGTTTTGTCAGACAACAATTGGGATGATTGCGAAATGAGGGATACCCACTGGCTGAAAATTATGATCTTTTGCCGATACAGAATAGACGTGACCCAAACGGTCACAAAAAACCCAAAAGCTATGAGGGATATAAAAGTTGTAGACAAAAATTGTCGACAAAAGACTAGAAGAGAAACTGTTCAGGTACGAGTACCTAAAATTTGGCACTGCATTCTTAAAGAAGAATCCAACGGATCGGAGATAACAATTTCAAAAATACTGGAGGAAATTTTGGGATTTTATTACGGAAAGAAACGATATTTACGAGCGCGGAAACAGTTCAAAAAATAAACAACGTTGAGTGAAATATGATCAAGTCTGCTAAAATGAGTACTGCCAACACAAGCCGATTTTTTGGCTTGCTCAGTGCTACTGCTCATTACAATTAAAGATATGTCGATGGCGAATCAGACAATTGAAGAGTCTGCCATCAAGCGTGAATACCTTTTTGCCAAAGAGGTTGAAAGAATGTTTGGTATTTCTCATAAAACCGTCCTTCGGTGGAAAGACGAACGGAAAGTCTCTCATACAAAACTTGGGAGTCGAGTTCTGTTTTTACGGTCAGAATTTGAAGAGATGATCAGACAAAATGTTGTTCTCGCCATCGACAAACATGAAAAAATCGTATGAGCATTTACAGAGAAAAACAATCTGGGAATTGGTATATTGACCTTCGTCATGAAGGAGACAGGAGACGTATTAAAAGTCCCGAAAACTCTAAAAAGGGTGCGCAGGCATACGAAATCCATCTACGCAAACGTCTTGCTAACGGAGAGGCTTTATCTTCATTTGGACAAAAAAGTAAGGAAGCAGAGTTGCTGAACGAGAAAAAGGAAGTTGCACCAGCATTCAAAGTCTTTGTTGAAGATTGGTTAGAAACGTATGTTCGAACGAATAACAAGCCTTCTGAAATGATTCGAAAGAAATCGATTCTCACAAAGCACCTGCGACCTTTCTTTGGTTCGATGTTACTCGAACAAATCGATGTTCGCAGTATTGAACGATACAAGTCTGATAGGCTTGCAGATGATTTATCACCCAAGACGATCAACAATCAACTTACGGTGTTACGTAAGGCACTCGTCTGCGCGTTTGAATGGGGTCTTCTGGGAAAACTTCCACAAATAAAATGGCTCAAGACGGTCACACCAAAGGTGGACTTTCTGACGGATCAAGAAGCCGAGAGGCTACTTACAGATGAGAATGAGGAAATGTGGAATGTTATGATTCTTCTCGCATTACGAACAGGGATGCGTATTAGCGAGATGCTCGCACTTAACTGGAATGAGATTGATTTTCGAGAGTCGCAAGTTTGCGTCCGATACTCACTCTCAAACAGAGAGATCAGTTCTCCAAAGAATAATCATATTCGCTACATCGATATGACCCTGTCACTTCGTGACCGACTCAAGGAATGGAAACAGTCGTCTGGTGGCAAATTAGGTCTTGTATTCCCAAGTCCAGTGACTGACGGATTCCTCAGTCGTAACTCCGCGCTAGAAGCGCTGTATCGAGCCTGTGCGCGTGTTGGGATCCGTCGAGTGGGTTGGCATACGCTACGTCATACCTTTGCTACTCAGCTCACAGCAAAAGGTGTTCCCATTCGAACGGTTCAGACTCTTCTTGGTCACCAAAGTTTGAAAATGACAGAACGATATGCACACGTCGCACCCGACATGATGCGGAACGCCGTGATGGTTTTGGAAGGTGACTGGGTAAGTTTTGGGCAGTATATGGGCAGTAGAGAAAAAATGTTGTTGCCAGTGCGACCTATGCCGCATGGTATCGGAGACAAATTTTTGCACGTGGAATAAGAAAAAACCGATGCTACTACATCGATTTTTTCTTGGTTCCCGGACAGGGATTCGAACCCCGATACCCAGGACCAAAACCTGGTGTCCTGCCTTTAGACGATCCGGGAGCGAACGAGCGGGGAAACAAGCTTAGAGCTTGTTTCCTCCGAGTGAGCGACCGGAATCTGGCTCGAAGAGACAGATCCGGGATGTAAGCTCATCGTTATATACAAACATGTAACGTCTCTTTTGACCACGAAATAGTACCTAATCTTTCTTTTTCTTTCAAGAGGAGATCAAACTTTCTTTTTAATCAGAAAGGCTAAATGTTTGTTTGTTGAAAGAGGATATCTTTTCCATAAAACACTGAAGCCAAACCAGAAAGATCATCATGGTTTGTTGTGAAATAGATCCGTTCTGCTGTCTTTTTAAGCTGTTGATCTAATTCTGGGTGCCTCTCCAGATAGGAGGCAAGGCTGACAGCGGTGATATCTCCTTGTATCAGGAGATGGATTTCCGTTGGCAAATGAGCACGAAACAGACTGGAAACCAATGGATAATGTGTACATCCGAGTAAAGCACCGTCCACTTGCGGATCTTGAATGAGTAATTTTTGGACACATTTCTTTACAAGTTTATCAGCCAGATCGCTTGTTTGCTCTCCTTTTTCAATCAGGTCCACAAGACCCGGGCAAGCAATTTGGGAAACTTTCATTTCCGGACGCAGCTTATACAGCTCATGAATATAAGCTTGTGATTCAACAGCGGCATGGGTAGCAAAAATTCCAACACGTTTGTTATTTTTTGCTAAATATTCTACGGCTGGACGGATGACGCCCAACACTCGCCGGTCTGGAAATTCAATCGGAAGAATTTCTTGCTGAATGCGTCGAAGAGCTTGGGCGCTTGCGGTGTTACAAGCGATCACAACCAAAGGACATCCTTTTTTCAAGAGGAAACGAACGCCCTGAAGAGTGAATTCAAAAATTTCCTTTTCTGAGCGTACCCCATAAGGCGCGCGCGCGTTATCTCCAAGGTAGATCGTTGAATAGTGGGGAAGCCGGTCGTGAATCGGTTTAAGAACACTTAAACCTCCAAAGCCAGAATCAAAAACACCAATCATAGTTTGCACAGGATAGCGAAAGTTGCTGATTAAGGGAAGGATTTTTTTCAACAGTTTTTATTGTAACCGTCTTGTTTGGCATAAGAGGTTATTTATGACATCATAGTAAAGTATGTCAAAACCCATTTGTTTATTTATAGGTCGTTTCCAGCCGTACCATATTGGACATCATATGGTCATCAAAGGAATGACGAAAGTCTGCCGCAAGGTGATTATTGGAATTGGAAGTGCGGATAAGTCAGGAACCAAGGATAATCCTTATATGGCTCAGGAACGTAAGGAAATGATTCAGCAAGCTCTTCAAGATGAGGATATCATTCCTCTTTTTGATGTTGAATTTATCAATCTTCCAGATCATCCAGATGACAGTGTTTGGGCACAACAGGTTTTTGAACAAACAAAGTACATAGACATGGTTTGGACAGGCGATCCAGCGGTAAAAAAATGTTTTGAAGGTAAAGTTGAAATCAAGGAAATAAGAGAAGTTCCAGGAATCAGTTCTACAGGTATTCGTGAAATGATCAGAAAAGGAAACTTAGATTGGAAAACAAAAGTTCCTGCCTCTGTTGTGAAAGCAGTACAAGATTTGGGGATTGAACGCATCTGAAACTATTTCCAACTTGACAGAATTGCTTATTTTTTGCAGAATTTCATTAATTAATTCTTTTTAGAAAGGAAAATATCTTGTGATTAACACAAAGCGCCGTAAAGGTGAAAGTTTTGAAAGTCTCTATCGACGTTTTAGCCGTCGTATGCAGCAAAGTGGAACGACTCTTGAAGCCAAGAAAAATCGTTTTCATGTTGATGAACCTAACAAGACAAGACAAAAGAAATCCGCTCTTCGCCGTTTAGCTGTTCGTATAAAGCGTGAATACCTTATACGTGTTGGACAGCTTGATGAGACTCAAACGATTTCTCGTCACTAAACCCATTTATGACTCTGGCAGAAATCATTTTACAAAACATGAAGATTGCCATGAAAGCTAAAGACAACGCAACGCTTTCCACGTTGCGTTTGTTGCTTTCTGCGATAAAAAATAAGCAGATTGATGTCGGTCATGCGTTATCTGATTCAGAGATTCAGGATGTGGTAAAGACGCAGGTAAAGCAGCTTAAGGACGCTATAGAGTCTTTTACTCAAGGCGGTCGCGAGGACATGGCTCAGGCTTCATCAGCTGAAATTCAGGTTCTTGGACAGTTCCTCCCTCCACAAATGAGTGAAGAAGAACTCGTCCAAATCCTTAGGGGAGTGGTTGAAGTCAGTGGAGCACAAAGCAAAGCTGATATCGGAAAGGTGATGGGACCTGCCATGCAAGCAGTTGCAGGACGTGCAGATGGGTCGCGTGTAAAAAGCATTGTTCAGTCCCTTTTACCTATTCTTGTTTTGGTGATTTTTGGAGTCACTTCTGTGAATCAGGATGTATTGGCTGCCGTTCCTTTATTGGATACATTGAGTAATGGAACTCAATACACCGAATTACTTTTACGGTTATTCCGTGTGTTGGTGCTTTGGTTAGGAATTCCTGCTATTACCATGATTTTAACCGCTGGATTTCAATATACAACCGCTTCTTATCGAGATGAAGATCATCATAATTCCTTGAGCAAGTTAACCTTTGGTGTTTTTGCTACCTTGATCGTAGCAGCATTATTTGCTTTTTGTACGATTATTTTGCAGCAAATTTCTTAATTGAATAGAAAACAAAAAGAACGAAAATATTTTCGTTCTTTTTGTTTTCTTAGAAATATTTCTAAGATATCATCGAAAATAATGTCATTATGCTTGATACACGAATAAAAGACCGACAAGGATATGGATTGATTCAGTTATTTACAGGAAACGGAAAAGGGAAAACGACCGCTGCCTTAGGAGAAGCCTTGCGAGCTGTTGGTGCTGGAAAAAAGGTGGGGATCGTTTTTTTTGATAAAGGAGGAGAGATGCATTACAGCGAGCGCAAGATGATCGATTCCATTTCAGGAATGGACTATATTGTCACAGGGCGTGATCGGATCGATCCGATTACACAAAAATTCGATTTTTCTATTCAAGAAATTGATAAACAGGAAGGCAGACGTGGACTTCAAGAAGTCCGTAGGATGTTTAAAGAAGGATATGATTTGATTGTGATGGATGAAATTAATTCTAGTACCGATTTAAAAATCGTTTGTCTTGAAGATGTTCTTGTATTGCTTGATGAAAAACCGGAGACTATTGAACTGATTATGACCGGGCGCAATGCCCCGCAAGAATTTTTTGATCACGCACATCTTGTGACAGAGATGTCTTTAAAAAAGCATTATTTTTATTCAGGCGTGAAAGCGCGCGAGGGATTAGATTATTAAATTTTTTGGTCGGGCTAGCCAGACTCAAACTGGCGGCCTCTACGTCCCGAACGTAGCGCTCTAGCCTACTGAGCTATAACCCGTTGTGTTTATTCCAAAGATATAATTTGTAATCCTTTTTCTTTGATCTGGTCTTCAGACCAAAATAATTGATCTATCTGAAACATTCCAACATACGTTACCTTTTTTTCTATACTTCTTCCCGTATAGGATTGAGTTTCAGGATCCCACTCCTCCAGCAGTAATACATCCCCTTCGTTTATTTCAAAATCATTCAAACGCAATTCATATTTCTTTTTTCCAGAAATAATAGCCTCAAAATAAACCGGCCACACTTTTTTCTTTATGGTCATAAAATTGGTCGGTCTGTCCAACCACGATTCGAACCGATAGCTACATGGTTCAATCAGATTATTGAGGAATCCGTGCTTGAGATCAAAGAGATATTAAACAAATACGACGAAGCTAATTTTTTACAATTATTTTTGTATAACTAAAGCTAACCCATACTTAATTGGAATTTCCTTACACTCTAAGCCTAATTTCTTAATTTTCTGTTTCCATCGCTCAAGCGGCACTACATATTGTCCATTCGCAAGAAGCGTTCCCTCTGTTTCGTAATCCTCTTTGTCCAATACATGAATTGCCAAGCCACCATTTTTAAGAGCGTCGATTGAGTTTTTTATCAATTCCCATTGCTTTTCAGTTTCGATAAATTTAAGCAATACATGAGCAAATGTAATATCGTAAGGTGGATTAGATATTGGAAGAGTACAGTCGTGCTGGATAATGTCTTCCTCGTCGTTTAGATGGTCAACCGAAATATCAAAGGTTGTTAATTCAACCGGTTTTTGCAACAAATTTTGAAAAATATCTTTATGATGTTTTACAAATCTTTTGTCTCCGCAACCCAAAACGGCAATTCTGATTGGCGTACTATCAGACGATAGTGAAAGCCTATTAAAAATTTCTACTAATTCAATCCTTTTTTCATTTGCACGTTTAGCAATTTCTTCGTCAGGAAGACTGGAATATTTTTGATGATAATTGGATAAAACCATATGTAGTTATGTTTTGTAAGACTATTTATTAACCCGGTCTTCTATCTAATCAAAAGTTTTTGAATTTTCTTATTTACGTTTCTTGCTTTTTGATACGCGATGAGCTTTTCGAAATCGAACATATTTTTCAAATACTAGATTCTAGAATCTAGAGTCTAGTAACTAGAATCTAGTCCCGCCAAAGGCGGGCTGGTCGGGCTAGTGGGACTTGAACCCACGGCCTCCAGACCCCCAGCCTGGCGCTCTAGCCTACTGAGCTATAGCCCGATGCTGTGAGTTACAAAACTCGCGATCTTTGCGTTTACGGGCGCCTACCGACCACGCTCTATGTACGTTTAAGTACATAGAGCGTGGTCGGAGCCCGTTCACGCAAATCTCATCGAGTTTTGTAACTCACAGTCAATATGAAGTTGATTTTTGCGAATTGATCATACGATGTTTTTCTCAATTCATCAACAATTATTTTCTTCTTTTTTTCAAATTTCTGTTAATATAAGCCTCATATGAGACGTGACGGTGAAGCTTTGCATGACCCTGAATTAGTTAAAAAAGAAGGAATTTCTTTTTCTGATATTCAGGATGATTTAACGTCTGTCTTGGCGAGTCAACGAGAGTTTGTTTCTCGACACGAATTAGACCGTTTGCTTGAGGCTATTTTAGATGAATCTGCTTTTGATCGTTTATCAGCACCTCAACGGATCGCCGTTAAACAAAATATACGATTACTTTCACTGTTATCTGGACATAAAGGAAGCATGCTTCGGCGTCAATTAAAGTTCGGTCAAACTCTCTTTTCTATTAAATTGAGTCAGTTACTCGAATGGCCAAATACCATTGCTAAAAGTGGAAATCTTTCTTTTAATGAAACGATCACTACGCCACTTTCCGATTTTTTACAAAAAAGAAAAGACTCTCGTGAGGTATATGAATATCTGCTTTCAGATTCTGCGATGGGCGGGGAAGAGACGATTAATCCACAAACGCTTTCTGAACACCTGTGTAGAAGTCTGCATTTGGTTTCTGGAAAAAGCGATGCGGATATCAATAAGGTGTTGTTTGGCCAACGATCTAAAGAGATAAAAGTTGTTTTGGATACGTTGGGTTTTATTCCTCATCAACTTTATAAAGATTCTTCTTTTAGGACGCTCGAGCCTGCACAGGTTATTGCTGTTGAACGTCAACTTCGAGAGATAGAACGGACCGACCCTGCATTGTCTCATCAAGCCCGCGAGGAACGTACTCACCTAACCCAAGCGTTATTTACCACTGGTATTGCAAAGAAATTGCGAACAGGGAGAAAAGACGCTCGTTAGAGCCTGTCTAAAATCTTTTCATAAGCAAAACAAGAAAAGCTAGGGTAACCATCTGAAGACTGGTGGAAAGTTTCCGTTCACAGTTTTTCCAGAGACGACGAGATTTCTCAAGCCAACCAAAAGAACGTTCAACAACCCAACGTTTGGGAAGAACGACAAATGTGTGAAGTTCATTTCGTTTCACAACCTCCACTGTTGCGTGTAAAAGATCCTTCATTTTTTCTGCGAATGGTTCCCCTGTATATCCACCATCCACTAAAACATTTTTCACCTTTGAGAGGTGATTTTTGTTTTGTGTTGCCATAAGAACAGCTCCATCACGGTCGGTTACATTCGCTGTTGTGATCGCGATGGCATGGGGCAATCCATTGGTATCCACACCAATATGACGCTTGATTCCAGAAACCTTTTTTCCTCCGTCATATCCTTTTTCATTGGCACTATCTGTGTTTTTCACGCTCTGAGCATCTACAATACAAAAACTAGTCTGTGGATTGCGACCAAGGTTTATACGAATAACGCCAACGATTTTTTTTTAGAACCTGCGCAAGCAAGCTTTCTTGTTTCTTATTCACCTCGCTCCATATTTTAAAATAGGCATAGATCGTTTTCCATTTCGGAAAATCTCTCGGAATCATACGCCACTGACAACCGCTTTTTAACAGATACAACAATCCGCAGAATACTTCGTACAGATCAATGGTTCGAGGTCTTGTCGTCGTACGAGCTGACTCAAGAAGGGGTCGGATGCGTTCAAACTGTTCTCTGGTGATATCGCTTGGATATGGTTGTCTCATAGAACAAAAATAGAGGATCTTTTATGATCCTCTATTTTACTGCATTTTTTGAAAAAAGATTATGGACAGGCTCTTAGAGCTTTTGGCGTAAATAACCATTACTTGCGGATCAGCAATGGGTATTTTCACCGTATACGGACCCTTTGTCGCTCCAGCTGCCAATCCTTTTGTGACAGTTACACGTCCATTAGTATAGCTACCGATTCATTGGGCTACGTTGGTCACTTTTGATGAACAATCAACCTGGTCGGTAACCCATGAATACTGATTACTGGCCGTAGCTGGAATGCAATAATTATTACCCAATGCAGATACTGTAGTGCTCCTCACCCATTCTTTGCAATTCGAGTTCGCACTTCCAATCTGTGCTCGCCCAGTCGATATCAGGGTTTCGACCTGACTGGAGGTGATTTTTTCTGCTTCCTCATCATCTGACCAGAAGTCGAAGTCACCCTTGTGATCTTTGCTTTGGAGGGATTCATGATCTTCATTGTAAAGGGACGCAGATTCCGTCGCCTCGTCTCCCTCGCCGGCACAGCCGATCCAGAAACCAGAGACGGCAATCATCAACAGGGAAAGGATCAAGGTCAAGCTACGCTTCATGGCACTTCTCCTTGTTTTTTCAACCATTCTCTTTTTGTTTTGAAATTAAGATCAAAGAAAAAGCAGAATGATCAGGAGTTATGCTAATGATGTTGTAGCTGACTGTCAATTTTAAAAATGAAAATCTTTCAAAAACAAAAACACTCTCCCTCACACCTCTCGGACATTGCTGCCCATCTGCTGCCCAAAATGTGAGGAAGAGTGCTTGTTTATGAGAATAGGTGCGAAGAATGGGAATCGTTGTTTTAGGCGTATTCATTGAGTAAACTCACCTTTTTCCCATTTTCATTGCATTTTGTTTCTTGTCTTCGGTCGGGTTCGATACCCGTTTTCCGCTCCACAAAAAGACCCCAGTAAAAACTGGAGTCTTTTTTGTTGTGTTAAAACAAAACACCCCGCCAGACCAACGAGCATCCGAAGGGATGTTTTGTTGGCCGGACGGGGTCGTATTACCTGTTGTTGCAGACGGACTCTTCAGCCGCCTCGAAGGGCATGGTGATGAGCTTGGGCTCACTGTACACCACACCGGTGTTGTCTCCCTTGGGATTTTTCATCATGGTCCACGTCGCTTCCGTGGATGGTGGGGAGAACAGGCCGTTTGGATCGGCCTGGGGCAGGATCGCATAGCCGACGTTGGTACTGGCCCGCTCGATTTTCTGGGGGTTGGTGAACTGGGTCGAATACGGGATCGGATACCCGACCGTAGACCCCAGGAGGATCAGACACCCCTTAAACTCGTTAAACACGTAGGTGTAGGTCACGAGTCCCTCTTGGTCTCGGAGCTCGATGATGTCCTTCATGATCTTCCTCTCACGGAAGTTCTTCACAGCGGGCATGCCGACCGCTGAGGTTCCTTCGGCGAGGATCCTCTCCTGCTGGGCGCTCTGAATCTGGTCGCTGGTGGGCGGACCCATCTCACAGCCAATGATTCCGAGGACAACGCATGCCAGAACGACGAGGGACGCGAACACGGGATTAAACTTCATTCAGATTCTCCCTTGCTTGTTTTCTAACCTTTTTTTTAAACAGAACCAGGAAACAGAGAAAACAGATGTTATCGAGCTTTCGAGCGTTCATCCTTGAGCTTCTCGATGAAGCTTCGAAGATCCACCGGCATCTTCTCCAGAGGATAGTCCGCAGCCCGGTGCAGGATGATCGAGGCCAGAGCGGACTTGTGCTCGGGGTCGGCCTGCTCGTACTGGAACTGCATGTTCTGCAGCTCCTGGATCATTCCCTGGTTGTAGGACTTGGACTCTTCGAACGTCTCACGCCTGACCTGTTCGTACTTGGGCGCGAACGCCTTGTACAGGAAGAAGTCATTTCCCTGGAAAATCCAGGTGAGACCCAGAACGGCGAGGATGAAAAGCGCGACACCCAGAACTTCATTTCGACTCATGAAATCCTCCAACATTAGACGTCTAAGTTGATCTCTCCCGAGACAACGGGTGATCAATAAAAATATCGAATGACGCTGACAAATATATCATAAAATGTAGCACTTGTCAAGTAATCGTAATATATTGTAATCGTAATATATGACAAAAATAATTAATTTATTGTTATTTTTTCGTAAAATCTTATTTTTTTATTTCTCATTATTTAGTCAACTTATTTTGACATTTTTGATAAAATAATCTAGATTTGGTGTATCATAAGGATGTGTTCTTTAAACAAAGTTTACGGATAAAGGAGTACCAAATGCCTAACCATTTTTCTCCCTTTACGTTGCATATTCTTCCTCGGCAGAGCATGACTTGGGAGGATCAAGAGCGATCGACTCTGCCTCGGTCGATCGCTCTTGATGGAATGGTGCGTGGTGGACCCCGATATGATCCAACGACGTGTCATATCAATTTCGATCATCATGAAGGTGTCGTCCGTGAAGCGACTATGAGCACAGCCATGCAAGTTTACTTTGCCATCAAGGGTGGACTTGCAGAGACGCTTACTTGCAATGGAAAAGTAGATGCAAACATCTATATCAACGACACAGATCAGGATACGGCGTTTGCTGTGTGGCTTTTGCTCAACTACAAAAAATTTGAGGGTGTTCAAAGCATTCCTCATATCAATCGACTGTTGGCTCTTGGTGATCGTTGGGACATCACAGGCGGTGCATTCCCGATGAATCTCGACGATCAGTTGGTGCGCAACCATACCTGGGTGTTCAAGCCTTATACAGATCTGCGCAAATCAGGGTTACTTGCCCAAGCCAATGAAGAAATGCTGCTTGATAACATCGAGGCGGTCATGGGGCGATTGAATCGTTATCTGATGGGACAAGCAGAAGAGGCCTCCTTGGATATTCGTCACAATATTCTTTATGATTCGCCTATATTCAAGATTGTGGACGAAATCGGTGGTAGCGACGCGCGTTATCATCTTTTCAACAAAGGGATGAATGCGTTTATCTCCCTGGTTGCCAGACGTACAGACGGTCGTTTAGTCTATGCGGTCGGACGACGTTCGCGTTATATTTGTTATCCAGTTCCCGATCTCTATGACGATTTCAATGAAGCCGAGGGATTGACGCGAGAGAACGGCTGGGATGGATCCGACATCGTCGGAGGTTCATCCCGAATTATGGGAAGTGGAAAGTCTTGGGAAACTCTCCGAGATATCGCTATTGTGCGTCTCCGTAAAAATGGAATTATTGTTTAATTGATCTTTACGATTCAAAGCCCTGTTTTATGACAGGGTTTTTTATTTATAGCACGGGGGATTTGAGGGGCTGGTTGATCTGTTTACCAGCCCCTTTGTGTTTATCCGTTCATATTAAAAGCTTGGGGCAGGTTGTTGAGGTGCTCTTGAACCATTCAATTGTTCCTTTGCTTTTTTGAATGCCCAACCAGCGCCAGAGCGGCTTCCTGTTTTGTATTGTTCGCGAGCAATAGAGACGACAAAATCTCGAAACGTCTGTGTTTGCATTTCGTCTAAATCAAATTGTTCCGCCAGTTGATGAATGTGATCTGAGAGGTTTTGAAACCAATTTTTCTGTGTGTCTGGCATAAGAATGTGTGATTAATTCAATGACATATTCTCCTAAAAGAGTTGAGACGATAGGAGAGATTCCGTAGGCGTAAGCCTTTCGTTCCACCGCTTCTCTCAATTTTAAAACGGTTTTGTTTTGAGAGTGCATAAACAATTAAGCCGTGACAGCAAGCTGTTTGCGAGGGCGGTAATGCCATAGGGCCAGAAGTCCAATACCCGCAATGGTTGATAAAAGAAGGATCATTCCTGCTTGTGATTCTTGTGTGGGTGTTTGATCTGACGTCTGAGTTGAGGCTGTTGCTATTTGAGTAGATTCATCTATTTCTATATCTTCTGAGGACCCAGGACGAATACGAAGTTCTCCATCGTATTGACTCAGTACACCTGTAACCGTGATGAGATCTCCTCGTTCAAACTGATTTGGGTCAATCGCAGGATTGTTTTTCAGGTAAATCACTATTGTTGCTCCAAATTGTTCGATCACAAATTTTGTCGCACTTTTTGACTGGATCTGACCTTTGGTTGAGATGAGTTGTCCCACCAATGGTTCTTCTATTTCTGTGACGGGATAGAATGTCGGTTTTATTAAGAGCGTTTCAGAACTCATACGAATGTCTGTTCCCTGGTTCAATTTGATTCTGCGTTCTCCATGACTTGTACTGAGTTCTCCTGTGAGTTCGACCACATCTGCTATGGCTAATACAGGATAGGATCCATCGTAGAGATACACTTGAATACCGCCAGTTTCATCCATGATATAGGATATTTGTGTTCCAAATGTTCCTGGAACGGCAATGATGGCTCCCTTTACGCTGACCATTTCACCATCTTTTTTCTGTTGGGCTTGAGCAATGGTGATGAGTTGATTTACTCGTATAGAAGAGGATGTGTAAGAGGCAGAAGCCGAGGATTTAGAAACGGTGGAGGAGGCTGATGGAGTGGAGGAGTGAGAAACGGACGGACTTGTTGTACTTGACTGACTCCAAGACCATGCTCCATTGGTTAATTGGTAGACAGCTCCTTTTGCCGCGTTACCATAGGTCACTTTATCAACCACTGTTTTATCAGGAGCTATCAGTTCCAAAGTGTCACCCGTATTATTGAGCGCGAGAGTTGTCTGAGGACGCAAAAGACGTAAAGAAGTTTGAGCTTTTAGGACAAGAGAATTTTTTATCGTGTATTGATCCGTGGATCCGTCTTCGATTGACCAGTCCCTTAAATCAATCGTTTCGGTTCCTGTGTTAAAGAGTTCAATATATTCCTCTGTCTCATCACTTCCTGAAGTGTTTGGATAGAGTTTGGAGAAACGTATCGTTTTGATGATAGTCGTTGGTAATTCCAAAGAGGATTCCTCAGATACAGATTCTTCTTGGACAGAGGGAATTTCTTGTTCCATGTCCGTTTCTTCAAGAGCAATAAAGATGAGGTTGGCTTTCCCTGGTGTTGCTTGTTGAGTGAGTTCGAAAGTCTCCCCATCGCGTGCTAAAGACATACCATCTTTTGGAATAGGGTATGCATCGGTTCCATAGACAACGGTTTGCACAACGGTTCCATTTGAATCTTTCAGAATAATCGTGTCTCCATTATTATTTAATTTTCCTTTAGGAGACTCTACAACGAAATAGGAAGAACCATTCATGGTCACAGAAGAAAGATCTGTGATTTTTCCTGAGGCGTCTTCGAGCGTCCATCCCGTGAGAACCACGCTATTTTGTGAAGTATTGAGCAATTCGATCCACTCGGCTTCTCCTTCAAGAGGATCAGCGACAAACTCGTTAATCAAAATGGTTCCTGTTGGAAGAGATTCTTGAGTGGTCGTGGATGTTTGCGAACTAGAGGATTCCGCGCTCTCCTGTGTTGTTGTAGATTCCGTGATGGACTCTGCGGAATTTTCTGCTGTTGTGTTTGTTTGTTCTTCCTCAGGTGGAACGGTTGTTTCAGATTCCACGATGACTTGCGTGTCCTCAACAAGTTCTCCCTCTACTTGAGTTTCTTCAGTTGATTCTTGAACAGACTCAGAGGGTTCAGAGGAAAAGATATTTTCTGAAGCTGGAGTTGGCGTATAGGTAAGCCCGAATGTTCCAGAAGAATTACGGGCAAGAGATGTTCCATCTTTTGGAGCTTTAAGTTCCTCTGTGCCATAGGTGACAGAATCAATCGCGACTGCGTCTGGATTTTTGAGGGTAATCGTGTCTGTATCATTGTTAAGTTTTCCAACAGGGGAATCGATAAGAAGATATCTATGAGATTGAAGAGATCCTTCCAATACCGTTTGTTTTCCTGAGGCATCCTCGACGGTCCAAAGGCCAAGATCGAGTGTTTGATCAGAGACATTTACAAGCTCAATCCATTCGGTCTCACCTTCATTTGGGTCAACAACAAACTCGTTGATAACCAGTGTTGCGGATGAAGTTTGTGTATCAGATTCTTCGTTAGGAATAACGTCTTCGACTATGTCTACCTCTTCAACAACGATTTCTTGTTCTGTTGTTTCTTGAATTACTTCTGGTGGTTGAGAATTGGCAAACAAGACGCTGCCAGGCGAACCGTAATCTTGGATTCCTTCTTTAAATCCAATAGATCTTTGTGCATTTGCCCAGCTTTCTGGGAGAGATCCATCGGTTAATCCGTCCACTCGGACCATACTGGCGTATCGTCCGTCATCAGAGTCTGCAACGCTGCCAGATCTTCCAGCGAAAGGGGTACTTCCATCTCCTGCCACATCGACGAGGGAACCTGCATCGTCATAGAGATATAGATGCAGTCCTGAGTTGGATAAGGAAACAGTGGAGGTGACGTCGTTGGAGGTTGTATTGAATGCGGCGTTTTCGTTGGAGTTTTCATAGTTTGAGATAAGATAGGTTGAGTGAGGTTGCATCACACTTCCTTCTGGTAAAAAAAGATCTGAATTCGAACTTCCTGCTCCCGAAATTTTCCAATTCGAGAGATCAATAGAAGCCTCACTGACGTTGGTGAGTTCAATCCATTCGTCTGAGCTTGCCAGCGATGACCCAGCCCAGGCTATTTCAGAAAAGACAACGGTTGCTGATGAAGCGTGAATACGAACAGGTAAAGCGGCGATCGATAACAACATCACGATCGCAATCCAATAACGATCAAAAAGTTTCAGCATAGGTGCAAGTTTAATTGTGAAGGTGCTTTGCAAAGCTACGCGCGCTGGGAGTAACCCCAAAAAGAAAGACCCCCAAACGAACACACTCAACACGAGTATGAAACGTTTAGGGGTCTTCTTTTGTGTCTCCATCACAACATTGTTTTTCCCTCGGGTCAATATCTTGTGTCCGGATGGAGGATCTTTTTTTGTTAGATGATGATGGAGAGTTAAAAATAAGTTTAATCGTTTTGTTTTATTTTCAAGCAGTATTTTGTTTGAAAAAGAAAAACACCCACGTGTGAGTGTATTAGCTCAAGAGACCCTCGGGGTCCCAGTGTCCGCTTTGTGTGAGATGAACACCGACAGCAGAGTTGTCTCGTAGATCCTGATGCGTGAGATAATTCTCCGTTACTCCGCGGATGGAGTCAGCGAAGTTTTGCATCACGTTCAGGAATCGTGATTCATAATTCGTTTTAGGTACTCGCTGTCCCCGTGAATAGGGTTCCAGTCCATCGGTATCGTCATGATGGCAAAGTGTTGCTCGACCTCTTTTGCAGTCGAGTTCAATATGTCCGCGTTCAAAACGGATACGGATGAACTCGGGATATGTTTTCCCATTCAATTTTCTGGTTCCTTCGAAGAACAGGGCAATGCCATCTTTTCTAGCTCCAAACGCCTGGTAATGCGTCTGCGAATCCACGATCCGCTTCATCCATGTCGGGGAATAGCCCAACAGATAATTCGCGGTATCGAGTTCGTGATTGATGTGGTCGATCAACAAACCTTTATGGAGACCTTCCTTGCTGGGAGCATGATACGAGAAGTCTAATTGAAGACTCAATATATTCCCAACCATTTCAGTGAGTCGTCTCAGTTCGTTGCGCATCCCCCGGTACGGGTAATCAAAACGTCTGGGATGGCAACTGGTGACGACGAGTCCCTTTTCCTCTGCCATTTCAAGGATCGCTGTTAGGCGTTCCAGGTCATTGACCTCGGTGGCAAGGGGCTTTTCGCACAAAACGTGCATACCTGCCATTACAGCTCTTTCAAGACTTGCCAGATGAAACCTGTCAGGACTACCGATAACGACAGCATCGATATCAGCACTCGCGTAGACACCCTCTTCACTCAGGTGCTGCAACGACCGACCGACCGTTGTTTCCACCAGAGTTCGTGCCGAGAGATTGGGGTCGCAGACGGCAACCAGATCCACCCACTCGATCTTTTCTGCTGGAACCACATGCGAACGAATCCCATGTTCGCCACAACCAACCAATGCCCAACGAATATTCTGAAGATTCACTTCGTTTCCTCCTTTCCACTTTTATAGTGGAAAGTAAATATACTCAATTTGTTGGAAATGTCAATGAATTTAAAAAACGTATCTCATTGAGATACGTTTTTTTGGTGGGCGAAAAGAGACTCGAACAGCGAATGAAGCGAGAGAACAGCCAAGTTCGATTGGCTGATTCCGAGCAAATGAGCTGTTTTGTTTTGAAGAATTCATTTGGTGCCGGAGAGAGGACTCGAACCTCCATGGGCAAGCCCACCAGCTCCTAAGGCTGGCGTGTATACCAATTTCACCACCCCGGCAGCAAATGAATTCTTCAAAACAACACCTTATGCCTTACGGCACCAGCTTCTAAGGCTGGCGTGTATACCAATTTCACCACTCGCCCAAATTTATATTGAAGATAGTGTACCTATCCTGCTTTGTAAAGTAAAAAAATTCATTGACAATGCTCTTTGTTTTATCGACAAAGGAACAAAAATTCAGTATTCTCCAAGAATACATATGCGCGTCATTCTTGTTCATGGCTTTAATGCTAACCCAGCGATGAATTTTCATCCTTGGCTTGCAGATCAACTCAGAGATCGAAAATTTGACGTTGTGATGCCAGAGTTACCACTTTCGACAAAAGAAGAGTTTAATCTCCCAGAGATTATTGAAAAAATGAAGCAAGAGGTGGGGTATCTCAAAAGCGATGATATCCTCTTGGGACATTCACTTGGAGCTTTTATTATTTTGCAATATTTAGAAGCGATCGAAATGACACAAACCCCTCGGGCAGTGATCCTTGTTGCTGCTCCTTGGAACGTTTCCCGGCCAGAATTGCGACGTCTTTTTTTTGTTGATTTGGATGCGGATGTGCTGATGTGGAAGGCACGAGAGTTCGTGGTTGTTCATTCAAAAGATGATCAGCTTGTTCCTTATGAGCATGGAGAACGTTTAGCAACCCAGCTTAAAGCACGGTTAGTCACAACAGAAAGTGACGGACATTTCATGAATGATCAATATCCTATCCTTCTTGAAACGATTGAAGAAATTGCTCGACGTCCGTTTGAATTTGAGCCGGGTATGAGTTTAAAAGATGATTATACAGATATTCAAACACTCTCTTAATCATACGGAGTATTTCAATAATGATAGGTTTTCCCTGCAAGAATCGTTCCTGCACGATAAATTTGTTCCAGAAGTAGAAGATAAGCCATTTCGTGTGTAAATGTCATAGGAGAAAGAGAAAGGATCATGTTTACCTCTTTAAGCAGAGAACGATCAAATCCAAATGGACCAGCAATGATGAAGGTTAATTCTCGTTGACCCTGCTCACTCCATGTTATAAGTGATTGTGCAAACAGTTTTGAATCCATCGTTTTACCGTCTTCACTGAGTATGACGGTATAGGTTCCTTGTTTTTTTATATTTGTGGAAGAAAGTTCTTTTATGTTGATGATTTCTATCTTTGTGTAGAGACTAAGTCTCTTGAGAAGTTCCAAATGAACTTCTTTTAAAGGTCCTTTTTTCATTTTTCCAACTTGAATGATTTTGATACGAAACATATAAATATTCCTTAATTATTTATTCACATCCCTGTGGAAGGTTGGCAGAAATGGGATCAAGCGTAAATTTGCTGGGGTAGCCTCCGTTACCCATAAAGCTTAGCGACTCGAAAGAGGAAGAACTTTATGTCTCTCACCCCTCTGACGAGTGCTCGAAAGCCTTTGAGCTTGGCATTGAAAGATTCGGCTGAAGCGTTGGTGTTACGCTCTGGGAAGTAGTTGAGAATGGTTTCTTCATGACTTTTGAGATACTC
>Ga0209417_1002145_pt1 | contig 32185 bp, 23 predicted proteins | sample RifGroF2_FD_184002 | JGI IMG/M metagenome (GOLD analysis project Ga0209417, IMG submission 184002) | Groundwater microbial communities from Rifle, Colorado, USA - Groundwater F2 (SPAdes) (version 2) | ecosystem: Environmental > Aquatic > Deep subsurface > Groundwater | place: Rifle, Colorado... | reverse complement strand
AAGCCGATAGCAAATTTCCCGACTCTACTTTCATCGAAGATGTATCCGTATGTACTCCGCACTGCGCGATAATAACCAATCCCGGTGCGCCTGCGAGGAACGGCGAGATCAACGGGATGAAGGATGTGCTTAAGGAATTCTATCAGAACATTGAAGAGATCAAAGCTCCGAGTACGCTTGACGGCGGCGACGTGATGATGGTCGGCGATCATTATTACATAGGCTTGTCCGATAGAACGAATCCTGAAGGTGCAGATCAATTTATTAAGATACTTGAAAAGTATAAAATGACAGGCTCGAAAGTCAAAATGAAAGAGATGCTTCATCTGAAGACCGGGCTTTCGTATCTGGAGAACAATAATCTGCTTATAGCAGGTGAGTTTGTAAACTATCCCGAGTTTGAAAAATTCAACAGGATCGTTATTGATCCGGATGAAGCCTATTCAGCCAATTCCCTATGGATAAACGGAACTGTGTTTGTTCCCAAAGGCTATCCGGGTACTAAAAAGAAGATCGAAGTACTCGGCTATAAAATAATCGAAGTCGATACTTCTGAATTCAGAAAACTCGACGGCGGATTAAGCTGCCTGTCGCTTAGATTCTAGGAGCACAAAATGATTATAATAGAAATCCCCGGAGTAAAAACAATACATGCAGAGCACCTCGTTCTTGATTACAACGGAACTCTCGCAATTGACGGAAACCTGATTCCGGGTGCCGGAGAGATGCTCAATGATCTTTCAGAAAAGATCAAGATCCATGTTATTACAGCAGACACTTTCGGTAAAGCCGCTGAAAATCTGAAAAATGTTAAATGCGAACTTGTTGTGATCGGCGGTCAAGATCAGACACAGCAAAAAAATGAATTTATTCACTCGCTTAGAAAAGATACTGTCATAGCTGTAGGGAACGGCGCAAATGATGCAAAGATGCTAAAAAACTCCACGCTCGGAATAGCCCTGATCCAGAAAGAAGGTGCCTGCTCGAATACGGTTTTCAGTGCCGACATAGTCTGCACAAACATAATTGATGCGCTTGAACTTTTAAATAATCCGCTCAGGATCGCAGCTACCCTCAGAATTTAAACAAAAAAAGGATCTGATCATGAATTTTGGCAAAATACATTATTTTATTCTGGCAAGCATAATACTGCCTGTTTTATTTTCACTTCAGGCTAAAACAATCTCTGTGGTATATGAAAAATACGACGACGGTAAAGTTATCGAGAACGACAGTACTGTCTATGTTTATTATGAAGGAATAGCCTCGGTGATTAAAACCGGAGATTCAAAAGAGCAGTACTTTATAGATTTCAATACAAAGAATACAGTGGAAATGCTGAATGCAGGAACTGAAAAATATAAGCTGCTGACACCGTTTGAAAAACTTCCCGTTCCTGTATCTTTTGAGAAGGAAACTGAGAAGATATTAAAATACAAATGTAAGAAAGCGGTTTATTCTTCATTCTCGAACAAGATCGAAGTCTGGTTTACTGAAGATACCACAGCCAAAGGTTCTCCTGCGCTAAGCTACTTTCCGGAGAACAGCCTTGTACTAAAGCTGGCTGTAAACGGGAGTGTCCGGTTCAAAGCAAAATCCATAAAAGAAAATAAAAAAGCGAAAATGTTCGATTATCCGATCGATAAAGCGAAGGAAGTTACACCCGCCGAGTATGAGGAGATGACGATAAAATCCCGCTATACTTCAGTTCAGGTATTTGACAGACAGCAGATCAACTGGCAGGATTCGATCGTAAATCCCGGTGATTTTGCTGCGGAACAGGTTTACAGATTCAGCCGCGGTAATGTAATATTGAAGAAAGTAAAACTTCCAAAGATCAGCATAGCCGGAAATGTTTTCATAAAAGTAACGGCCTGGTCGAACGGCGATGCCTACGACAGAACAGGAACTGTGTTTATGCTTCCGAAAGAAAATGAGGCAGTGCTTCTTCAGGCTTTGAAGAACGGCGCGGAAGGACTGCCTGAATATTTATGCAAAAGCGGTGAAAAAATTAAAGGTGTAGTACGCACTGAAAATTATATTCCGCCTGTAGAATTAATGCGCTTCATATCATCTTTCGGAGTCGGTCATTTCAACGATAAAGTTCAGATAAATAATTATAACTGGAACGATTCAGTGATTTATGTGCAGGATGTTACATCTCTGATACCTGCTGATCAGGAAGAGATCTGGATAGGAATGTCCATCGGGAATTACGATAAAGGCGGGCATAAGGCAAGCCTCGAACTGAATTATTATCCGCCTGAAGAGTTCTATGAAGGCGACAGATGGATCTACCCGTTGTTCAACACTGCCAACTGCATTGACGGAAGCGGAAATCACAGCAAAATGTTCCAGCAGGATTCACTGACCGTTGAATTCGACCTGCCGGCAGATATAGAAAAACCTTATCTGCTTTTTACGACTACAGGTCACGGAGGCTGGGGCGGCGGAGATGAATTCAATCCGAAAATGAATCAGGTAATAATTGACGGACAGACGATATTCAGCCATGTTCCGTGGAGAACAGACTGCTCGACCTACAGAATGTCTAATCCTGCGTCCGGTAATTTTTCAAACGGGCTTTCATCCTCAGATCTCAGCAGATCGAACTGGTGCCCGGGAGCCGTCACTCCCCCGTTCTTAATACCGCTTGAAAAGATAAAGTCGGGAAAACATGTCATGAAGATCGCTATAGATATCGGAAAAGAAGACGGAAATTACTGGGCTGTCAGCGGTGTAATAGTCGGGGATTATAAAGTTCGATAAAAAATAAAAAAGGCCCGTTTTACGGGCCTTAAATTCAAACATCATACGCTATTTTACATCAAGTAGTTTTTTATATTTCTCCAAAAGTTTGCCCGGGATCTCGACCCCGTTGATCTCGATCTCGTCATTTTCGATCTCGATCTTAAGGTTATCCGATTTTTCCTTAAAAAGTCCGTCAGCAATTAGATTTTTCCAGAGATCATCTAGTTCGATCGTTGATTCGCCTTTATCGAACTTCTTAATAATATTGACGTCATCGTCATCACCGTCTTTAACGATTATTTTGATCTCTTTACATTCTTTTATGTCAGCTTTCGATGAATCTTTGCCTGTAAATATCATTACATCGTCACCGCCGCCGCTGATAATTTTGATCTTTTTCAGATCTGAATCAAGTTTTAAAGTATGCTCCTTAAGCTGTTTTAGCGCGGCTTTGACTTTCTCTTCGATCTTAATCTTTTGATCACCTTTCAGATTCTCAAGCTCTTTCAGAGCAGATTCAAGCTGTTTTTGGACTTCATCGAGATTTAACTGCTTTGAATCAATTACCCACTGAAGCTTTTTTTCATCATCATTTCCGCCGTCAGATGTGTTTTTTATGATAATGATTTTCTCTGATTTTTCCTCTTTAATTTTTTCATCATCTTTTGGGTCTGAAGCAAATAATGTGCATCCGGTTATGACCGTGATGATCGTCAAAACCGTCAGCGATGCGAAAAACCCGGAATATGTTTTTGTCATGTCTTTCTCCTTTCCTATTAATCTTTTGATCCTGCAGAGCAGATTATTCCTGTTTCCTGCCGCCATGATCGGCTTAGGCAGGTCTGAATGAAGCAGTTCGAGATTGTAAAGCCCTTTGGCCAGAAGCGCCGAATCCCTGCACTGCGTAATCGCGAGATCGTCGCAGCAGTTCTCCCTCTCCGTCCTTATCATTTTCGATATGATAAGTATGGAAGGATTGAAGAAATATACGATCTCGATAAGCGACTGAATTAAATTATGTAAAAAATCGTTCCTTGCTATATGTGCAAGCTCATGGCTGATTACAGCTTCAAGCTGGTCTGAAGGGATCTTTGAGATCAGTCCGAGCGGAAGGATCACTGCCGGTTTGAAAAAACCGATCACGGCAGGCACTTTTACAAGCGGAGATTCGATGTATTTGACCGCTTTTTTTACACCAAGCCTGTCAGCGATCCTGATAAACGAAGCTGTGATCGCATCCGGTAAATTCACGCACTCTTTTTTCCTTATAGAATCCGCATAATAAAGATCTATACAAAATTTTATGAAGAATACCGCCATTCCGGCAAACCACATTGTAAATATAATACCTGAATAACTCTCAAGCATGTTCCTCCAGACATCCGCTGAAACAATATTTTTTTCTGACTGGATATCAGTTAAGGCTGTAATATTATATGAAGCTGAAGCCAAAGCGGCTGTCTTTTCTTTAAAATAATAGTAAAATGTCAGTGCGGACGAGATCAAGACGGCAAATAGAGATACGAATGATATGGAATATCTGACCTTTGATCCTGCCTTTTTTGCAGCTTTGCTGAATATAAGCAGCACGAGTGCGATCACAAGTGCCTGCCATAATGAATGAAGCAGCGCATAAACCGTAGCGGTAATTATTCTGTCGGTCAGCATTTTACTACCCCCTCCGGTTATTTTTTACCTTTTTCGATATCATTCAGAAGCTCTCTGATCATTTCAAGCTCTTCTCTGGTTGTCTTATGATCTCCCAGTGCCTGCATAACGAGGCTTGCAGTAGAACCGTTGAATGTGGATTGAATAAAATATTTGAGCAGGCTGCTCTTCGTATCATCCTCTTTTATCGAAGCCTTGTAAACATGGCTCCTTCCGTTCTGTTCACGGGAAAGTAAACCTTTTTCATGCATTATCTGCATGAGTTTTAAAGTTGTTGTATAACCGGTTTCTTTTACTTTATTTATTTCTTCATTTATATCTTTAACAGTCATATTACCGTTCTGCCAAAGTATCTGAAGAATATCAAGCTCACTTGCTGTAGGTTTCATTTTTTTCCTTTTCAAGTTATTTCAAAGATTAAACTAATCAATTACGAAAATGTTCGTACAGGTAATTTACCAACGAAATTTTTTATTGTCAAGTCTTAATTACGAAATCTTTCGTATTAGCATAAAAATAGTATTGACACGATTACTTAATTTTATTAGATTAATAAGTAACGGACGGGCATTTATGAGAAGATCGGCAATATTATACTTTTTTATATTTTCTTTCTGGTGCACTGCGCAGGATAATACAGCTGTAGATAGCCTTCTAAAAATAATTTATTCCTCAGCCAAAGACACCTCTCTCGCTAAATCATATATAGATATCGGAATGCTTTATGAACCATGCCAGCCTGATTCATCCGAAATTTATTACCAGAAAGCTCTCGATTTGTCTGAAAAACTTTCGTCCAAAAAGTACATTGCCTTAAGCAAAAACAAGATCGGAAACAGTTATCTGTTCAGAGCAGACTATGGAAAAGCTATAGAATACTATCTTGCTTCACTGAAACTGTATGAAAATATGCAAGACAGGCACGGGACTTCAAGATGCTACAACAACATCGGCATCGTATATATGTATCAAAAAAATCATGAAAGGGCTATCGATTATTTGGAAACATCACTGAAGATAGCTCAAGAACTTAATGACAAACCTCTGATCGCAAGTAAATATATAAATCTGGGTTATGTTTACAACGATATGAAGGATTACTCCAAATCTCAGGAGTATTATTATCAGGCTTTAAAACTATTTGAAGAGTCAGGTGATCGCAGAGGGATCTCCACCTGCTATATAAACATTGGTGTAAATCATAAAGCTCTAGGGAATCTCGAACTGGCACTTGAATACTACATAAAAGCTCTCGAAATAAAAAAGGAGCTTGATGAAAAGAAAGGACTTTCAATAATAAATATCAATATTGCCGAAATAAAAATAGAAATGAAAAAATATAATGAAGCTGTGAGCTATGCACTCACAGGACTCGATATCGCAAAAATGTACAGCGCCTTGGAGATCGAGAAAGACGCATACAAAATGCTTTTTACTTCAAGCGACAGCCTCAGAAATTATAAAGACGCGTATAAGTACCATAAGCTTTATATGCAGGCGAATGACAGCATTTATAACGAGAACAGTTCAAGAAATATAAATGAGCTTCTTACTCAGTACGGAACCGATAAAAAAGAAAAAGAAAATGAAATTCTTAAAAAAGAAAGTGAAATCAGACTACTTGAACTTGACAGGCAGACCACTTTCAGAAATTATCTTTTAGTAGTAACATTACTTGTAATTGTGCTTGTTGTATTTGCTTTCTACAGGCTTTATTTAAAACGTAAAGCCCATGGATTGCTTAAAATTAAAAATGAACTTATCAGAAAACAGAAAAACGAACTTTCCATGGCTCTGAACAAGCTAAATGAACTTAATGCCACCAAAGATAAATTCTTTTCGATCATCGGCCACGATCTCAGAACTCCTTTTCAGGCAATCATCGGCTTCTCTGAACTCTTAAAGAACGAAAAAGGCGAATTCTATACCGATAGGATGAGAAACATTGTTAACAGGATACATAATGCCGGAAAAAACACATCTGAACTTTTGAGCAACCTTCTCGAATGGTCAAGGTCACAGACAGGTTCTATTGAATATAACCCTGAAAAATTTCTGCTTAAAACAATTTTTGACAACGAGATCGATATTCTGATTATCAGCGCTTCAAAGAAAGGAATAAGTATTTCAGTTAATTCTCCCGGTAGTATGGAAGTCTTCGCCGATAAGAACATGGTGAGTACTGTAATCAGAAACCTGATCTCCAATGCGATAAAATTTACTCCGGAGAACGGAAATATCCGTATTTATAGCGAGGATAAAGGCGAATTCATTGAAACTACTGTCGCAGATTCCGGTGTGGGGATCGACAATAATTTCTTAGATAAAATTTTTGATATAGATTTTAAAACATCTACTCTTGGAACTAATAGCGAGACCGGAACAGGCCTTGGTTTAATTCTGTGTAAAGAATTTATTGAAAAGAATAATGGTAATATTTTCGTTCAGAGTGTTCCCGGAGAAGGCAGCAGCTTTATTTTTACATTACCATCAGCATCCTGATAAGAATATTTCAGCCTGTTTCAGCTTTTCTATTGTTCCTATATCAAACCAGTGAACATTTGGTTTATAAGCAGATATCTTTTCTTTTCCTGAAACCGCATTCAGATATACATCAATTATTGAATACTCGGTTTTTTCTTCTTCATATGAAATAATTCTTTTGTTTACGGCATGGACACCGCAGAACGCCATCAGGGATGAACCTCCGACCGGTTCACGAACAACTTTTTTAATACCTTTATTAACAAGATTAAGGCCGCAGAAACAGTTTTCAGAATCAATTATCACCTGATTGAAAGTCTCCCTGTCCTGCATCACCATAGTGGCGAGCGATCTGTTTTTTCTATGGTATTTCATAAGTTCGTCCAGCCTGACATCACACACCACATCAGTGTTATAAACGAAAAAGTCTTCTTCAGTGATGAGGGGAAGCATATTGAATATTCCTCCGCCGGTGCCTAAAATAGTTTCTTCCTTAACCACCTTTATATCAGCTTTATAGCCTGAAGTTTCAATAAATTCGTCTATCTGATCAGAAAAATAATGGGCATTGATCACTATCTCATTTATACCTGAACTGATGAATTTATCAATTATATGATGCAGCATCGGTTTTCCCAATAGAGGGACAAGTGCTTTAGGCATTGTATCGGTCAGCGGTTTCAGCCTTGTACCGAAGCCTGCTGCCAGTATCATTCCCTGCATTTAATCCTCTTCGATCTTTGAATTTGTAAGGTCAAGCATATCCGTTTTATCTGAATATTTCGTAAATTTGACTTTGCTCAGATTTGTAAACTTCTTTATCATCTGATCCATTTCCGTAGCGGCTTTTTCGATAGCTTTTACAGCATTTTTATACTTGTTTAAATCAGTTTCATTTTTTTCTTCCAGCAGTTCGATTATTTCCACCTGACCCAGAATTGAAGCTGTAAGCTGATTCAGCGTATGGTTCTGACTTACCATAGCGGCATGCAGAGCTTTAAACTGCTCCATTTCTATTAACTTCTCGACCATTATTTTCAATTTTATGTGGGTTTTTACTCTTGCGAGCAGCTCCGGGGCGTTAAATGGCTTTGCTATGTAGTCCTGTGCTCCCGAATCAAGACCCTTTATCACGAATTCGCTGCTGTACTGGCCTGAAAGGAACAGCACAGGTATTTTTGTTGTAAGCGGATTGTCCTTCAGATCCCTGCAGATATCAAAACCGCTTCTTGTAGGCATTGACACATCAAGAAGAATGACATCAGGCTGATTTGTCAGAGCTTTTTCGATCACTTCATTGGGATTACTGACGAGAAGCGTTCTGAAATTCTCAATATTTAGCATAGATTCGATAATTTTGAGATTTATGATCTCATCGTCAACAACCATTATCAGTACTTTAGAGCTATCAATTGAAATCATCCTGCACCTCTATTTTTTCAGGAATTTAAATACGACAGGAACTCCGCTAAAATCATACTTTTCCCTTATCTTTTTTTCCAGAAATCTTTTATAATTATCTTTAAGCATCGTAGGCTCGTTCACGAAAAATGAAAATACCGGAGGATTTACAGCTACCTGACTCATATATTTTATATTTATGAATTTTCCCTTTACGGAAGGCGGTGTGTGAGTTTTAACTATGTTCTGCAGATATTCATTCAATTCAGCTGTCGGTACCCTTAAAGATCTTCTAGCATTTATCTCTTTAGCCAGATCAAGTATCTTAAGAAGTCTCTGTTTCTCAAGAACAGATATGAACTTTATCTCAACATAACTTATCCATTCGAGCATATCCCTGAGGTATTTTTCATAGTCTCTGGCGGTATTTGTTTCCTTGTTCTTAACAAGATCCCATTTGTTGACCGCAATTATAAGTCCTTTATAAAGCCTTTTTGCCTCGACAAGAATATCTATATCCTGCTTTGTCAGCCCGTCTATAACATCTATCATCAATATCACAACATCAGCTCTTTCTATGGCTCTTAAGGTTCTTATCAGAGAATAGAATTCAAGGCTTTCCCTGACTTTTTTCCTCTTACGAAGGCCTGCAGTGTCTATTAAAACTATTTCATCACCTTTGTAGTTAAATACCGAGTCGATCGAGTCTCTTGTCGTTCCGGGAATGTCCGAAACGATCATTTTCTCTTTATCCAAAATCTTGTTCACAAGAGATGATTTTCCTACATTCGGCTTTCCGATCACTGCTATTTTAAGTCTTGAATCTTCTTCAGCTACCACTTCTGCATCAGCAGGCATATCTTCAGTTATCAGGTCAAGAAAACTCCCCAGATTCCTGCCGTTCATTGCAGAAATTCCTATAGGTTCTCCAAGCCCAAGATTATAAAATTCCGGAACATCGGGTTCGTTTCTCATGTCATCGATCTTATTTACCGTGACAATTACTCTTTTATCAGTTTTGTTTAAAATTTTAACTATATCGTTATCTATTGCCGATATGCCTGTTTTAGAATCGACTAGAAACAGAATAATGTCAGCCTCTTCAATAGCTATCTCGATCTGCGATCTTATCATACTTTCAAAAAATTCTTTAGTCTCAGGGACAAAGCCGCCGGTATCTATCAGCGTAAAAGTTCTCCCTGCCCAGTTTACAATACCGTAATTCCTGTCTCTCGTTACTCCGTAGTAATCTGCTACAATAGCTTCTTTCGTTCTGGTCATTCTGTTGAAAAGCGTGGACTTTCCTATGTTTGGTCTGCCTACTATCGCAACTATGTTCTGAACCATCATTCTCCCTTTACTGTCTGTATTTTACGCCTTTCCATTCGAAACCGAAATATTTCCCCTTTATCGCGGCGAAAAGATTGAAGGGTATATGAAACAACTGAAGCGGAATATAATACCGCAATTTAAAATCAAGACCGAACTTGCCGAAGCCGTAAACAAGGAATAATGTTTCAGGTATCAGCTTCATCATGAACAGCACAAGCAATATCCATAGAGACATTTTGCCGTATGCGGTAAGAAAAACGGCTGTTAAAATTCCTGAATAAAAAACAAAGGTGTTTAGAGCGAAGTAAAGAACGAAATCAGAAGCGTAAGACGCCTTTGACGCCCACCTTGACCTCTGATCAATAAGGCCCTTGAGAGAGTCCGCCGGATAGCTTTTTACGATGCTTTCCCTATTGCAGACGAATCTGAGTCTGTAATTACTTTCCTGTGCAGCCTGTATTATGAAAAAGTCATCGCCTGAAGCAAGTTCGGATCTTAAACTGTTCTCTTCTTTCTGGTAGAGTGATTTTGTAATTAGCAGGTTACTTCCGTTAGCGGTAAAAGCCCTTCCATTGCCTATCGAACCTGCCGCTATCAGCGAATGGGAAATATAATCAATGAACTGCATATTCTGCCAGATCTCCTCGAACATGTCCATATCGGGTTTGTCGAACACTGTCAGGCCGGCCACTATACCGACATTCTCATTTTTATCATTTTGCAATGGGCTTATCATCGACCTGACCCAGTTTTTATCGTGAAGACAGTCTCCGTCAGTAGTTATGATCATTTCGTTTTCAGTAGAGCGGACGGCTGTAAGTATGGCATTTTTCTTCGGGGAAATGTTCTTTGACACCTCATTGATATGGATCACGCTCAGATTCTTATTGAGCCTGGCAAGATTGTCCATGATAACCGGAGTTGTATCTGTTGACCTGTCGTCAACTGCAATAATGTCAAGAAGAGTTTCGGGATAATTCTGATTCAGCACCGAATTTATCGTTGCGGCAATGAATTTTTCCTCATTCCTTGCAGGGATAATAACAGTCACTTTAGGAAGATCATCATTTTTTATATTGAACTGGTCATTTTTTATTCTTGCCAGTCCCGAACGAAAATTCTCGATATACATGATATAAAGAAGACCTGAGATGAATATGATTGTGATAAAATAGATCATGATTCCTTCTTTATAATTCGAGGTGCATCTGCGGGTCTTTTTCAAACTGCAGCCTAAAACTTTTTCTGTGAATTTCGCACCGGCCGAATTTCTTTATGGCTTCAATATGATCAGGGGTAGCGTAGCCTTTATTCTGAGTGAAATTATACCGGGGATATATCTTCCCGTAAAAATTCATCAGCTTATCACGCGTTACTTTCGCTATGATCGACGCTGCAGCCACTGAATATGACAGACTGTCGCCTTTGATTATACTCATCTGATCCTTGGTATCAAGAGGTGCATCCCTTCCGTCAATGAGGACGAAATCCGGTTTTATACTGAGCCTGTCAACAGCTCTTCTCATAGCTTCAAAAGTAGCTCTAAGTATATCTATCTCGTCGATCCTCTTGTTCGATATCATTCCCACACCGTAACTTACAGCGTATTTCCGTATCTCGTAGAAGAGCCTTTCCCTTGTTTTTTCGGAAAGTTTTTTCGAGTCGTTCACACCTTCGATCGCAACTCCCTGCTTGAAGATTACAGCAGCTGCGACGACCGGACCTGCAAGAGGACCTCTTCCGGCTTCATCAACGCCTGCTATCAGCCTGTATCCTTTAAGATAGAGTTCAGTTTCATATTTAAAAAGGTGCCCTTTCCCGAAAAAAATTTCATCAGCCATAAAATAATCCCTCGTTTACCTTCGGCATACAGATCATCCCGCAGTTAAACAATATAATCAATTTATCACTGTAAACAAAGTCAATTATGAAAATTCTATGCTGTCTTCGCCAAGAATATCCTTTAGGCCTTTTATGAACTGCGCTGATCCGGTAACTTTATATGATTCGGATTTTAGCATCACGCTTTCAGCGCCTGTAACAACTCTAAAATAAAGGTCCTTATCGCCTTTATTTCTTTCTATAAATTCCAGAAATTCCTTTAGTGTAAGATCATCCATTTTCGCAGGAGTCAGGTTTATTCTGATCTTCTTCGTGTTCGTTCTGAATTTTTCTTGAGCGTGCTCGTAGCTGAAAATATCTTCTGTGTACATTCTGAACTCCCCGTCTTTTTTAGAGATCGTGATCTTGAAAAAATAAACTCCGCCAGCTTTGATCTTATCTTTAAATTTATCGTAGATCTGACTGAAGAGAGGCAGCTCAACATCACCCTGGAGGGTTATGAGAGATAAAGTTGCCCAGTCTTTTCCTGCTTTTGAAAATTTCGCCTCAATATCTTTAATTCTTGCTCCCAGAATTATCTTCTCATCCTGAACGAAATTATCCGGATCGATCTTCTTGCTGGTTGAAAATGAGCTTAGAACCTCTTTATATTCATCAAGAGGATGCCCCGACACATAGAGTCCTATAAGCTCTTTCTCGTTTTCCAGAAGAACGGATTTATCCCATTCGGGGATTTCGGGAAGAGGGGGATGATCGACAGAAATTTCTTCGTCAGATGAATCTCCGAACAGGCTCATACCCCAGTCCAGTTTTTTTGATGCCGCCTGCTGATAATGCGGCAGGAGAACTTCGAGCGATTCCGTTATCTGCGACCTGGAGTGACCTAAGGAATCCATGGCTCCCGCCTTGGCGAGATGCTCTATTGTCCGTCTGTTCGCTTTTGAAATATCAACTCTTTCGAGAAAATCGTATAATGATCTGTATTTTCCGGTTTTCTCTCTTGTTTCTATTATCGTTTCGATCGCTTTCGCTCCCACATTTTTTATCGCTTGAAGCCCGAAAGCTATTTTTCCGTCAGATGTTGGCGCAAAATAATTAAAGCTTGTGTTAACATCCGGCCTTACTATTTTTATTCCCAGATTTCCGCATTCTTCTATGTAAGTGAGCACGGATTTCGAATCATCCTTAACGCTGTTAAGCATGGCCGACATGAATTCTACCGGATAATTTGCCTTTAAATAAGCTGTTTGGTAAGAAACATAGGCATAGCAGACAGAATGAGAAAGATTGAATGCGTAATCTCCGAATTTTTCCCAGCCGTCCCAAATCGATTCGATGACCTTATCAGGATCCTTTTTCATCTTCAAGCAGCCGTCAATGAATTTAGGGTTTGCTTTACATCCCTCATAAAATTTTTTCTTGAGTGCCGGAATGAGTTTTTTGTCTTTTTTAGCCATCGCTTTTCTGAGCGTATCCGAGTCTCCGCGAGTATAGCCTGCGAGTTCGCGGGACATAAGCATGACCTGCTCCTGATATACGGTAATTCCGTAAGTATCTTTCAGATATTTCTCCATCAGCGGATGCTCATATTCGATCTTTTCTTTGCCGTGGCGTCTTCGTATAAAATCAGGTATTTTATCGATCGGACCGGGCCTGTATAAGGCATTCATTGCTACAAGAAATTCGAATTTGTTGGGTTTTAAGTCCTTGAGATATTTTTTCATTCCGTCAGATTCGAACTGGAATATTCCGTCCGTTAAGCCTTTGCTGTAAAGGTTGAATGTTTTTTTATCGTCGAAAGGTATTTTGTCAATGTCGAGTTCTTTTCCGGTTCTTTTTTTAATGTATTCAAGAGCTTCAGATATGATGGTTAAATTCCTCAGTCCTAAAAAATCCATTTTTAAAAGGCCGATCTTATCAAGCTGCGGTCCCTCGTACTGAGTGATTATTATCTCTTTTTCTCTCGGGGGATACTGCAGAGGTACGATATCTCTTACCGGTATTCCGCTGATTATAACTGCACAGGCATGAGTTCCGGTTCCTCTTATAGTTCCTTCGATCCTGTTAGCCATATTTATAAGGTCTTTATATCTTGGGTTTTCCTCGTAGAACTTTTTAAATTCTTTTTCTTTGAGGGATGATTCAATGGTTGTTCCGACTTTTCCTGCAATAAGATTGCTTATTTTATTTACCTCATCAAGAGGTATGTTCATCGCCCTGCCGATATCCCTGATCGAATTCTTCGCCCCCATTGTTTGATAAGTCACGACCTGGCTGACATTCGAATCTCCGTATTTGTTCTTCACATAGTCCAGAACAAGATCGCGTTTATCATCCTGAAAGTCTATATCTATATCCGGCATGGAGATCCTGTCAGGATTTAAAAATCTTTCAAAAAGGAGACCATATTTTAGCGAATCAACATTTGTTATACCTGTCAGATATGAAATTATGGAGCCTGCGGCTGAACCCCTTCCCGGCCCTACGAGAATTCCGTTGTTCTTAGACCAGTTGACAAAATCCTGAACTATCAGGAAATATCCCGGAAATCCCATTTTGCAAACTGTTTCAAGCTCGAAATCTAAATTCGATATAATTTCAGGCACTGGCAGCGGAAGCTTTTTCTCTTCGGAACTTTCGTCTAGAATATAGCTTTTTCCCGACTTTTTTATTCCGTACCTTTTTACCAATCCTTCTTCGCATAGGATCTTAAGGTATTCATCCTCCGACAACCCGTCAGGACATTCGAATTTAGGCATGAGCTTCTGACCGAATTTGATATCAAGTTCGCACATATCGCTGATCCTGACCGTATTTTCTAAAGCTTCAGGTATATCTTTGAAATTTTTATACATGTCTTCAGTTGACAGGATCGAATAATTCCCGTCCATCATACACATCCTGTCGCCTCTTTCGTCAAGGAGCTTATTGGTATTTATACATATCAGAGCATCTTGTATAATAGCATCATTCTCATAAACATAATGCGCGTCATTAGTAGCTACGAGCCCGATATCGAGTTCTCTGGACATTTTTATTAGCTCTTTGTTTACCAGAGCCTGTTCTTTTATATCCGGATGATGCTGTATTTCAAGATAAAAATTTTCTTTTCCGAACAGACCTTTGTACCATAAAGCTTTTTCCCTGGCTTTTTTCAGATCTCCCTCAATTATAGCCTGAGGAATTTCACCGGCAACACAGGCAGTAAGCGCAATAAGACCCTCGAAATGCTTTTTCAGCAGTTCATGATCTATTCTTGGCTTTGAGTAAAACCCGTAAAGGTTGGCCTCTGTGGATAGATAAATCAGATTATTGTAACCAGTTTCGTTTTTTGCGAGAAGCACAAGATGGTACCTGTTCTCACCTTTTTCTCTGACTTTCATATCGCTGGAAAGATAGAATTCACTTCCTATAATGGGCTTGATTCCCGCTTTTTTAGCTTCCTGAAAAAAGTCTATTGCCCCCATAAGGTTACCGTGATCGGTTATAGCCATTGCTTTCTGATTAAGCTCTTTTGCTCTTTTTATCATATCTTTAGGTTTTGATAACCCGTCGAGTGTAGAATAATGTGAATGATTGTGTAGATGGACGAAAGACATTGCTTCTCCGAAGATCATAAGTTTTTTCAATTTCCACTAAAAACACAACATATAGTTGTATTGACCGCATCTCAACACAACCTGTTGTACTTTTTCATGTGTTTTAATTTAGCGAATCTTAAGCTCTGAGACAAATAAAAAATTAATTAATTTCGTCTGACTTTCAATATAAATCATAGCTGAATCCATATAACAGTAATACGCACTCTAATATACAGACTATCTGCTTACTATTCCGTCGGTTATGACATATTAAAAAATAATGGCACGGAATTTATTATACTTTTATGTCAAATTTTGTTTCTTTAATATGATCTTTTTTCAGGATCGGATCAATTGTATCTTTTATGAATTCGATTACCTGTCCCGGTGCCCTTCCGATATATAGTTTTGCATCCGTCATTTTATCCAGCTCTTTCTTTAAAAGTTTGAAAGATTTGTCGGCGGCTATAAGCTCAAGAAGATTGTTTTCCAGCCCGAGTTCCTTCACATTTCTTCCTGCGGTCATCGATAATTCACGAATTTTTTCATGAAGCTTCTGCCTGTCTCCGCCTTTTTTCACAGCATTCATGATGATATTCTCCGTAGCCATAAAAGGTATTTCCGTTTTGATCCTTTTCTCGATCTGTTTAGGATATACCACGAGCCCGTCAAAAATATTATTCAGAATTATCAGGATCGCGTCGGTTGCAAGAAAAGCTTCCGGTATTGCAAGCCTTTTGTTTGCGCTGTCGTCTAATGTCCTTTCGAACCACTGTGTAGATGCTGTCATGGCTGTTGATGAAGTGAGAGACATGACATATTTGGAAAGCGAAGATACCCTTTCCGATCTCATAGGATTTCTTTTGTAAGCCATTGCCGATGATCCTATCTGATTTTTCTCGAACGGCTCTTCGATCTCTTTAAGGTTCTGAAGCAGCCTTATGTCATTTGTCGTCTTATGGGCAGATTGCGCCAGTGATGACAGGCACTGCATCATTCTCGAATCAACCTTTCTTGTGTAAGTCTGCCCCGTTATGATGAATTTTTTATCGAATCCCATCCTTTCGGTGACCATATCGTCAAGTTTTCTAACCTTCTTTTCATCGTCGTTGAAGAGTTCCATGAAGGACGCCTGAGTTCCGGTCGTTCCCTTTACTCCTCTGAATCTGAGAGTTTCAAGACAGAATTCTATCTCCTCAAGATCGAGAACGAACTCGTTCATCCACAGGCATGTTCTTTTGCCTACAGTTGTCAGTTGGGCGGCCTGAAAATGAGTGAATCCCAGCGCAGGTCTGTCTTTTTCTTTTAAAGCGAAATCTTTCATTTTCTTTAAAAGCGAGACCAGCTTATTTTTCAGCTCGATAAGTCCCTGCTTCATTTGAATGAGATCTGTATTGTCGCCTACATAAGCCGAAGTGGCTCCGAGATGGATTATGCCCTTTGCTTTCGGACATTGCAGCCCGTACGCATGAACATGGCTCATTACGTCATGGCGGACTATCTTTTCCCTTTTCTCGGCTTCTTCATAATTTATATCGTTCTGAAATTTTTTGAGTTCCTTGATCTGGGCATCAGATATTTTCAGGCCGAGCTCTTTTTCGCTTTCGGCCAAAGTTACCCACAGCTTTCTCCATGTCCTGAATTTATTTTCGGGGCTGAAGATATAGCTCATTTCCTTTGAAGAATATCTTTCTATCAGCGGATTTGAATAAACTGTTCTGTCTTTCATTTTTATTCCTTTCGATTTTTACCGTTTTTAAATGTAACAAAATTACAATAAAATAAAAATAAAAAAGGGCGAAATTTTTTCGCCCTTAAATATCGTTCCGAAAAGAATTTATTTTACTTTTTCAAAAACACTTTTGATGATCAGAAGCGCTTTATCCATTTCTTTTTTAGTTATAACCAGAGGCGGTGCAAATCTGATTATGTTGCCGTGAGTTTGTTTTGCTAAAAGACCTGCATCTCTGAGCGCAAGACAAACATTCCAAGCTTCAAATCCTTTTGCGAAAACAACGGCATTAAGAAGTCCTTTACCCCTGACCTGAACTATCTTTTTACATTTTATCTTGCCTACTTCGGTCCTGAAATATTCTCCGAGATCCTGAACATTTTTCAGAAGCTTTTTGTCTTCAAGAACTTCAAGCGATGCAATGCCGACGGCAGCAGCCATCGGGTAGCCGCCGAATGTTGATCCGTGAGTACCCGGAGTGAATACTTCCATTATTTTTTTATCGGCAACTATGGCTGATACAGGTATAACGCCGCCGCCCAAAGCTTTTCCCAGGGCCATTATATCGGGCCTTACTTTTTCGTGGTTGCAGGCAAATCTTTCGCCTGTTCTGCAGAATCCTGTCTGAACTTCATCCGCTATGAACAGCACTTTGTTCTTTGTACATATCTGTCTTACAGCTTTTAGATATCCTTTATCAGGAACAAAAACGCCTGCTTCACCCTGAATAGGCTCGATCATAACTGCGCAGGTGTTCGGATTGATCGCTTTTTCTATTGCTTTAGCATCATTGTATTTTACGATTTTAAATCCTGTTGCGTAAGGACCGTAATTTACCCTTGAATCAGGGTCGGTTGAAAAAGATATTATCGTTGAGGTTCTTCCGTGGAAGTTGTCTTCGCAGACGATGATCTCCTGTTTGCCGTTCTTTATACCTTTTTTCTCGACTCCCCACCTTCTTGCAGCTTTTATGGCGGTCTCGACCGCTTCGGCTCCGGTGTTCATCGGAAGAGCCATTTCATAACCTGTGAATTCACAGAGTTTTTTCAGGAAAAGTCCCATCTTGTCGTTATGGAAAGCTCTGGATGTCAGGGTGCATCTGCCTGCCTGATCAATAAGCGCTTTAATTATTTTTGCGTTCCTGTGTCCCTGATTCACGGCGGAATATGCGGAAAGAAAATCGTAGTACTGTTTTCCTTCGGGGTCTGTTACCATCACGCCTTTCGCTTCTGATATAACTACAGGCAGCGGATGATAGTTATGGGCTCCGTATTTTTCGTCCAGTTTGATTATCTCTTTCGTGCTAAGCATATTCGTCTCCTATTTTATTTAATATTGCTATTTTAAGCGCATTTTAAAAGCCCCTACAAGATAAGGTTTTAAATTTTAAAGTCAAATTAAATTTATATATATAAAATATTGTGAAATTTACTGCTTATAGCTGACTAGTTATCAAGTCTGAAGAAATTCCATATCTCTTTTTGAGTGTTTAGGCTCAGCAGTTTTTCAATGTCTTTCTTTTGATGCAGATGAGCACTCAAAGCTGCCAGAACTCTGATGTGCGGGTCATCCTTCTTAGTTGAAGAGACGAGAAGAACTATGATCTTTGCAGGTTGACCGTCAAGAGACTGAAAATCCACGCCGTTCCTTTTTACGCCTATTGCGATCTGTGTATGATCCAGCCCGTTTGCTCTTGCGTGAGGTATTGCAACGCCGTTCTTCATACCTGTGCTCATAACATTTTCACGGGCCATTACTTCATCAAAAATACTTTGCTTATCGCTGATTTTTTTATTTTCATACAAAGAATCTACCAGCTCGCTTATTATTCCTTCCTTAGTTTTTGATCTAAGATCAGTGATAATACAATGGGGATCTATTATGTTTGAAATATCGAAATTGGACTTCATAACTGTTCTTGATGAAAGAGAATCCTTAATTTCTAACAGATGCGTTTTTTCATTAAATTTCTCAAGATTATCCTGAAGTTTTAAGGCCGATTCGTAAACAAGAGTTTTGACAAAGTACATGTCTTCTTTGGGTGCGGTAAATGATATTGATGTGGGAAATTTCGATATCTTTATAAATATTTTCTCTTTTCTTACCTGATAAACTTCATAATCGAGGATCATTCTGGTTATGTGATAACCTTCTTTATCAAAGTATTCAACTATATAATTTATGAAAAAATCGTTCTTGTCAGGTGAATAAAAATCAAATTCAAATGTTTCGTTCTCTTCTTCTTTTAGCTCAACGCTTGTTCCCTTCTTTTTTATTCTGAGTACTGAGTTAAGAACAGGAGGAGTAATAATGATACCGCTAAGAACCATCATCATGCCGACACCGTAGATATCTTGGTTAATAAAACCGTTCGATATTCCGATTCCCGCTATAATAAGACCCACTTCTCCCCTGGGCATCATTCCTATACCTATCCTGGCAGCCCCGAGTTTATTGAATCCGGTAAGCATTGAAGGAAGCCCGCAGCCCAATATTTTGCCGAGCATACAAACTATCGAATAGACTGCGCCGAAGAGCAGTACACCCGATGAGATAGTGTGGAGATTTACCAACATGCCCATTACCGTAAAAAATATAGGCACAAAAAATTCTTTTAACGGATGGATCTTTTCTTGTATTTCGTAACTTATATCGGTTTTCGAAAGGGACAATCCCATTACATAAGCTCCGATTATCATTGCAAGACCGGCTTTTTCGAATATTCCGGCAAAGAACATTGCAAGTCCGAATGCAAGTATTGAAATAATGGTCTGATCTTTGAATATTTTTAGAAATTTACTTATTTTTTCTGAGAAAACAATTCCAAGTGCGGTAAATCCAAGCCAGAAAACAAAAGCTTTTATCGATATTATTCCGATCGCACCCCATGCTATTTCTCCGCCAGTCTTCAAAACGGATGCTATACCCACAGCTATAGCTAGAACTATTATTCCGAGCACATCATCGATTATAGCGGCTGAAAGTATCGTAACCCCTTCAGGCGTATCCATATACCTGTTTTTGGATAGTATCATTGCTGTTATTCCGACTGAAGTGGCAGTACTCATAATTCCAAGGAATAAACATTCCGGGCTCATAAAGGGTTTATCTAGAAAATACATACCTACTAGTGCTCCGGGAATGAACGAAAATATCACTCCGCCCAATCCGACCACTCCGCCGCTGAATAGGTATTTTAATAATAATCTAAGGTCGGTTTCGAGACCCGATATGAAAAGCAGCATGATTGATGCAATAATTGAAATTCCATAAACTTCATTAGTTATTGGAATTGATCCTGCCTGAAGCGGAAATATTCCCTCCGGAAATCCAAGAAAGCTCATTGGTAAGCTTCCGAGAAAATAAGGCCCGATTATCATTCCGACAGAGATCTCTCCCAATGTTCCGGGGAGCTTTATTTTTTCAAAGAGCATTCCTGATATTTTTGCGGCAAATATTATTATTCCAAGCTGGAATATAAAAATTGTCATTTCATGAATAACGCTTTCATTATTTGCTGTATCGGTTGCGAAAATCAACGCAGTAAATAAAAAAAGGCTGATTAGAAAATACTTTCTTTTCATAATAAAATCCTTTTTTTAACTTTGTTTCAATGAACGGTAAAAATCGGCTGTATTATAACGTTTTAAAACTTTTTGTCAATATCTTACTGTCAATATAATTATATAAAAAAACATAATCTTGCAAAATGCAGGACGAACTTATGTCTATATTGTCATTCGGCAATTCAAATATTATCGAAGAATCTGAATTTTTATCTTCATAAATTCTAATTGTGAAAATTTTCCGGTCTATCACCGCCAAAATCGTTAGTTCATTTTCAACTGCACTGAAATTTCCAAATTCGTATCCCTGCGGTAATTCGAGAATTGAAACGATCCCTAGGTCGCTATTGTATTTCTCAAGCCTGTTTCTGAAAGGATTCATTACCCATAGATTATTTCCCGATTCACAGATCGAAGCTTGAGCGAATTTCATCTCTGCGACAGGCGAATCATTGAGTGGAATGCAGCTGATCTCTTTTTTACTTTTTATATCGTAAAGTTTCAGTAGAACATTTTCATCTTCAGCCTTCCTTGAAGTTACATACAACAATGAATCCATAACGGCAATTCTATCCGGATTAAAAACCTTTATCGTATCTTCGATAGTATTTCCGGAGCTTATAAATATTTGGTCGTAAGTGTTTGAATAGTAAACTTTATTGCCTTCGATGTCGAAATCAAGAAGGAAATCCCTTCCTCCTATTTCCAGATCTCTGAAAAGACTCAATGAATCAGCGTTCAGCTTATGGATCGATGAAGCTGTCGAGTTGAGAACATAAATATCTCCAGCGATCTCTTTTATCATGTTCACGCTTCCGAAAGAAGACAGATCAATTATCTTAGGTTCAGTCATAACCTCTTTATTATTGCATGATAAAACAGCTATACTGAATATCGTAAATATTAAAATAATTTTTAATTTCATCTTTTTACTTCCAGCTTATGAAATGCCTTTATGAATGAATTCGAAGTGCCTGAGAACCTGATGTGTTCAGGATGTTCAAGAAGCCTTTTGTCTTCCATGAAAGCAGGCGCGACATAACCGAACTTTGAGTTTCTGGAAAAATAGATCACGCAGTCTATGCTGTTGTAATTCCAATCCTTATGGACTTCCTGATAAGTTCCCTTATCCTCGAAAGTTTTTACCTGAATTCTGTAGAAATTCGGACCGTCTGAGATCAGCACATCGGTCTGATGCCCGTCGTCTAGAACCGGCTTGAATACCTGCCAGCCGTCCTGCATGAACCATCCGATAAGCACATTCTCGAATGACATATTCCGCATCGTTTTAAACGTTCCTTCCTGAGTCTCAGTTTTTCTAATGGGCATATCATTTCCCTTCTAACGAATAACTCGTACTTCTTCCGCCGGGCAAATCTTTTATCAGCACTTTTTTCAGAATCAGATCATTTATGTCTCTGAGAGCGGTATCATCGGAACATTTAGTGATCTTAGACCATTTTTTTGTGGTTAATCTGCCTTCAAAACCGTCAAGAATAATATTGATCATTTTCTTTTGCCTTAGATTAAAGACCGTGTCTGAATTTTTTTTCCAGAAATCGTTTTTGAAAAGAACTCTGTTAAGCGTAACTTCAGTCGAATCAAGAGCGTAGTTTAGGCATTTAATAAACCAGTCCAGCCATTCGGTTATATCAAGACCGCCCTTCTGAGTTTTTTCAAGAATATCGTAATAATTCTTTCGCATTCTGTTTATCTGGGCTGACATACTATAATACCTGTTGGGTGTATCATCTGATCTGGTGAGAAGCAGGTCGCTAATCGCCCTCGCAATTCTTCCGTTTCCGTCATCGAAAGGGTGAAGGGTGACGAACCATAAATGAGCTATGCCTGATTTGATCACATCATCCGTTTCTTTGCTGCCATTAATCCAGATTATAAATTTCTCCATTTCATCTTCAAGCAAGTTAGCAGGAGGAGCCTGATAATGCACCTTCTCTCGGCCTACCGGTCCCGAAACCACCTGCATAGGTCCTTTTTCGTCCTTTCTCCAGCCCCCGACTGTGATCTTATGCATTCCGCTCCTGCCTGCCGGAAAAAGAGACGAGTGCCAGCTGCACAATCTGTCTTTGCTCAGAGGTTTAATGTAATTACGGGTCGCATCCAGCATCATTTCAACGATACCGTCAACATTCCTGTCAGGTACCGCAACTCCCGAATAATCAATTCCCAATTGACGGGCCAGAGATGATCTCACCTGAACAGGATCAAGCGTTTCACCTTCAATCTCAGAAGATTTAATAATATCTACCGACAGATTCTCGAGCAGCGCTTCATTCTGAAGATTCAGACCTAGAGAATCCATCCTGCCTTTAAGAATTCCCTGCTTATTCCTGACAATACTCAAAGTTTTGAGTATAACAGAAATGTCCCATTCAAATTTCGGCCAGTTTTTATTTTCATAGATATATTTCAGAATTATTCTCCGCATTTATTGCGGTAAATATAGCGTTTATTCTCCGCAAAGTCAATAAACTTCTCAACAAGTGGAATAATATCCTATTCAAGAGCTACAGTACTATCAGCAAAGTTTATTCTTATAATTGACTAAGCAAGCAGAATATTATTTTTGCTTTTTCATTCTGATTTGATTACTTTTGTAAAAAAAAATTAGGTAACTTTATGAAATATTATTTTTTTATCCTCACTTTATCATTGGCAGCTTTAAACGCCCAATATACGACTTCCAAGTATGACTCACTGCTTATAAAAGCTTCAGCTTCGTTTCATAACCACCAGCATTTTGTCGAGCCTGCGAAAAAGCAGATCCTCGATATAGGTGAAGATATTATTCCGTTTCTTGTAAGCAGCTGTTCGTCAAGGCAGCCCAGAGAATATCATGCGCTGAGAGAACTTTTTTCAAAAATTGATTCCAAGCTGTCATCCCGTTATCTGATGGATGAAATAAAGAAAATGGATAAAAACTCTTTTTCGACCGCCGTTGAATTTTTAGGGCTGTCTAAATATGACCGCGGACTTGAATTTCTTGAACCGTTCATGGAGATAGATTCCGCGTGGGTGAAAGTTTCTACTTTAAGAGGCATAAGCGATCTGAACGATCCGCTTTCTGCCAGAATTGCTAAAAAATATGCGAAAGATCCGGATTATAAGATCCGCTGGCAGGCAGCTGCTGTATTCGGTAAAATAAACACGGTCGAAGGCGACAGAGAGCTTGTTTCTATGCTGAATGACTCGCTTCAGCTTGTTTCTCACACAGCCCTGCATTATCTTAATTCTCATTTAAAAGCTGATACGCTTAAACAGAGAGTAAAAGTAATTGACAGAAAGATGGAATCGGCTCTGCTTGAACTTTTAAAAAAGAAATACATCGAGAATAAAGATGCCGCCCTTGTTTCTGAACTGAAGATCGAAACCGTTGCTAAAGACTCAATTCCAGCTTTTACGATTGAAAGTCTCGTCTCAGATAATTCGGTGATATATAATGCTCTTGAACAGATGTATATGAACAAACAGAGCTATTTTCTGCCTGTGAAAACAGATAAGGAGCTTTTTCTGTTCCCTTCATTGGCTCAAATGTTCGCCGACCCCATGATACAGGTTTCTTTACCGCATGAAGTTAAAAACGGTTATGAAAAATTTCCAGAAATTGATTTTTCAAATGTGCTCTCTGAGTTTAGATCGAAAATGCCCACTCAGATTTCCGGAAAAGTTGACATTAACGATTTTGTAAAACGGCAGAATATTATTGCCGGCAATTTTGATAAAACATGGTCGGGCTACACTGAAAAAGATTCAATACTGACAAAGGTTTTTGAAAGATCGATCAACGAAGAAGAAGAAACGGATGAAGAAGAAATATCTTCAGGAAAAGACGAAATATCGGTCATGATAGAAAACAGGCTTGATGAAAGAAGATACTACACTGAAAGTGAAAAGTACTATAAAGAAACACTCAGCAGGATAAAGCCTGAATATATAGTTTCATCAGGCATAGAGTCGTATTCGGATTTTTTAAAACTGATTGACTATGCTAAAAATAACAAATTAGAATCTTCAATAAATGATTCGCCCTTCGGTAAGATCGTTATCGGTTCGGACGATGATGATATTTATGAAGGTAATTACTTTTTGATCATTGATAAAAAAGGGAATGACACTTACCGGCTGAATAATAAAGATCAGAGATTTTCCTATGTAATAGACCTTGAAGGTCATGACAGATATATTTCCGATGAATTTGGACCTGCATCAGCTTTTAACGGCATATCTTTCCTTTATGACGGAAAAGGAGATGACATTTACGACTGTAAAGATTTTTCGCTTGCCTCTTCCCTGTTCGGTTTTACCGTTCTCCTTGATGAAGCCGGGAACGACCGGTATTTATCACTTAAACACTCCCAGGCTGCCGCGACTTTCGGTTATTCATGCCTGTGGGATAAAAGCGGGAACGATGTTTATATCGGAGAAATGAAGGCTCAGTCCTATGCGGGAGTTTACGGATACTCCGTCCTGAATGACGGGAGCGGCAACGATAATTACACCCTTTCTGGAAATGAGGTGGATGTGCTCCGTTATGCCGACCATTTTATGTCCATGGGTCAGGGATATTCCTTCGGAGACAGGGATCACGCCTGCGGAGGATATGCCTTTCTTTTCGACAGGCAGGGAAATGATAATTACATATCTGACATATTCGGTCAGGGCGGAGGTTACTGGTTCGCTTTCGGCTGCCTGTACGATCTTAAAGGCAACGATAATTATATTTCCTATCAGTATTCACTCGGCTCCGGGGTTCACCTTGCTTTCGGGACCGTAATTGATGCTGAAGGTGATGACAGCTATAAATCCAAGGGCGTTTCAATCGGCTGCGGCCATGATTATGCGGGCGGGATGTTCTTTGACCTGAAAGGTAATGACAGCTATCAGGCTGAATCGCTATCCATCGGAGCAGGCAACGCCGACGCGATCTCGATCTTCTTCGACGGTCAGGGCAACGATCTTTATTCTGCTCATCAGGGAAGCTCGATGGGCTGGTCTGACTGGCGAAGAGATGCCGGTTATATCGGAATCTTTCTGGACATGAATGGCGATGATAAATACGGAACTTTATTCGGCGCGAATAATCAGAGATGGTACCAGTCAACCTGGGGCGTCGGCATGGATTTCGATTTTAAGATAAAATAGATAATTTATCGCCTCTATTCTTCCGTTCGTCCTTTAAAACGCAATATTCGTCATTATATTTCTTTCAATAATCACAATAAAATATTATATTTACCGCGCAATAAAAAAGGCGATGAAAAGTGAAGATCGGGATATTCGGTAAATCGGGAAGCGGAAAAACAACAGTGGCGAATTTCTTTGCAGAGAAAGGTTTTTACCGCATAGATCTTGATGATATAGGCAGAAACGTGCTGAAAAAATACCCTTCAGTACTAGAGGACATTTCAAAGACTTTCGGAAGCTCGTTCATAGTTGACGGCGAACTTCAGAGAAGAAAACTTGCTGATCATGTTTTCAAGTCCAAAGAAAGCGTTGATAAACTGAACGGAATATTTTTTAAATACATCAAAGCGGAATTTTTGATTGAAATAAAAAAAAGTAAAGACATTGTAGCAGAAGGCGCAGTTCTGGTTGAACTTGGAATAGATAAGCACTTTGACCGTATAATATATGTTTTTACAAAAGAACAGACTGCAGTTGACAGGCTTATGAAAAGGGACGGGATAAGCGAAAGATCGGCGCTTGACCGTTTGTCGGCGCAGGAAAAATACGATTCGGTGCCCTCTGATATTAGAATAGAAACGAATGACAGCGAATTGTCGCTCAAAAGAAAAATGAATAAACTTTTCAAAGAGTTAAAAATATACGACAGGCGGAAGTAATATGAGAATAACAATAAAAAAATCAATTTATATTGCGGTTACAATGGTGATATTACTGATACTGACGGTAATAATACTTACTTTTATGCGCATTGACAGAAAAGTTATCGTGCCCGGCACTTTTACCTATAGAAATGTTTCCCCTCTGATAATCGAGGAAAGCGGATTTTTAGAAAAAATATATAAAACAGAGAATAGCGAAGTTTTAACCGGAGATACGATCCTTGTGCTTAGAAATGAGGATATTGATATTGAAATATTGAACTCGAATAATAAGATCATGATATATAAGCTTGAACTTCAGGAAATACTCCAGATCAAGGAGCTTGATGTCAACTTGAGCTCTTACGATACTTCAAAGCTTAAAGAGCAGCTGAAAGTAAAAGTAGCTGAAGCCGAATATTTCAAAAGCATACTTAAGGATAAAACCGATCTGTACGCCAATAAGATAATCTCGAAAGATGAATTCGAGGAAGCTAATCTGAATGTAAAACAGAACGATATGGAGATCAAGTCAATTGAGATCCAGCTGAACGGGCTTAACAAGCAGCTCCAGAAACTCGACGCATCAGCTTTCCTTAACTATAAGTTGAAGCAGAAAGAACTTGATGTCGAGCAGGACAGACTCGAGTATCTGACAAAAAGAAAGAGAATGCTTACTATAGTTTCTAAAACCGACGGGAAGCTTATGTCCGGCAGACTGGAGAACAGCCTTAATGTGTTCTTTTCGAAAGGAGACAAGATCGGAGATGTGATCTCCTACGATAAAATTGATTTCACCGGATACGCTTCCGGGGCGGACATTATCAGAATCAAGGAAGGCCAGATATCCTACTTCAATGTTGACACTTTCAGAGGAAAAGATTTCGTTCAGGGCAAAGTTAAGCGGATCGGCCTTAAAACGGAAACTTTCAACGGCATAATCGCATATCCGATTGAAATTGAAGTGACATCAACCGAATTCTTTGACCGCGGAAGGAAGAGATACATTCATGCCGGAGTTACCGGAGAAGCCGTAATAATCACTGAAGAAGATCTGCCGATACTGTACCTGCTCTGGGAAAGAGTAGTTAAATATGCGGACATCAATTAAGAAATGAAAGATATTCTTTACATATTCAGGTTCGTAAAACCGTATAAAACCTCTTTATTCGCGCTTGTATTATTCCTTTTATTCTATAACATTCTGAGCACGGCTCTCCCCTATCTGACCTTCACTGTCATAATTGATGATTTTCTGCCTAATCACGACTTTAAGTCGATAAATTTCGTGGTCATGATAATAGTTTTTACTGTTTCCGTAATGGCTTTCATAGACTATATAGTCGGATACATTATGTCTTATATGGGCTCTATGATCACTTTCGACATCAGGAACCATCTGCTCAGACATCTGCAGACCCTTTCCTTAAAATTTTATTCCGACAGGCATTCCGGCGAGATACTTGAAAGGCTGAATATTGATGTCGCCGCTATTCAGAATATTCTTACTATAGAGCTTATATCGCTGGTAACGAACATCTCCAAATTCGTATTCATAACATTTGCGATATTTTACTTAAATCCGATCCTTGCAACACCGATGTTCATAATGATAGTAATTCAATCGGTATTTGTGTTCTATGCGGTCAGCCAGATGCATAAGGATATAATAGATACGAGGGAAAAGGAATCAAAACTGATCGGATATCTTCAGGAAAGGATCACGCTTATAAAAGTGATTCAGGTCTTCGTTCAGAAGAAGTATGAAGAATTCATACATGCTGAAAAATCGGACAGAATAATTGATAAAGCGCTTAATGTGGCATCCGTAAGAAGCCAGCTAAGAGCCGTTACGATGCTTTTAAGAAATTTCACGCCGCTTCTGACGCTTTGGATCGGCAGCTACATGATAATGATTGATAAAATGAGCATCGGCGAATTAATTACGATGTGGATGTATTCGCTGCAATACATCTGGCCGGTTTTCAGTATCGTGATGGCTATAAACAGATTCCAGGAAAGTATCGTGGGCGTTCAGAGGGTCAAAGCATACCTGAATGAAAAACCCGAAGTTCTTGAAGCTGAAAATCCGATAAAAAACGCTGTCATAAAGGGCGAGATAGTATTTGAAAATGTTAATTTTTCTTATGAAAAAGAAAAGCAGGTTCTTTTTGATCTTGATTTTAAGATAAATGCAGGCGAAAGAGTCGCATTCGTGGGTGAATCAGGCAGCGGGAAATCCACGATAACAAACCTGATATTCAGGTTCTATGATCCAGACAACGGAAAGATTTATCTTGATGAGAAACCTCTAAAGGATTACAGTTTAAGACTGCTCAGAAAAAACATCGGCGTAGTATTCCAGGAAACCGATATGTTCGTTGCCACTTTAAGAGAAAACCTGGCATACGGTGCTAATAAAAAGGTAACCGATGATGAAATTATGGAAGTTGTACGAATGACACTTCTTGATGAACTTGTGAAAAAACTTCCGAACGGGCTTGATACGATGGTCGAGGAAAAAGGAAAAAATTTCTCGGGCGGCGAAAAACAGAGGATCTCTATCTGCAGGCTTATTCTGAGAAATCCCAACATCGTGATATTTGACGAAGCTACTTCAGCCTTAGACAGCCAATCCGAGAGTAAAATATTAGAAACTATGAAACGGGTAATGGACGGTCCAACCTCAATTATTATAGCTCACAGGCTGTCAACAATTGTAGATTCGGACAGAATTTTCGTTTTCAAAGCCGGAAGGATAATAGAAGTAGGCCGTCATGAAGATCTTTTCAACGATGTGAACAGCGAATATAGACGACTGTGGAACGAACAGTTAAAACGGGGAAATACTAACCATTCAAGCAGCCATGAAGGATAAAGACCACAACAAATACGATATTTCCTACAGGCAGATGATCACCAGAATGCCGAAGCTTTACAAGTTCATGTCTAAGTATAAATGGCTGATCCTTGGACTTGCTTTTTTTGATGTGATCAGCAATCTTCTTATAACACTGCCTCCGCTCATAATTCAATACTGCGTGGATGAAGTTATACCCCTAAAAGATTTTTCATCGATGAATATTTTCTTCTTTGTAATAACTATGATGTATCTGGTTTATAGCGGGCTTTTTCTCGGTCATATTTATATCAGATGGTATCTGCAGTACAATATAAGAAAGGATATAAGAGAAAAGCTGTTCAACGCGCTTTTGCTTAAGTCACCGGTTTTCTATGCGAAAAGGGTTTCCGGTGAGATCACATCCCGTATGAACAACGATGTAGGATCGGTTTCATACCTCGCTTCAGACGCATTTTTCGATTTTTTCAACGCATTTCTTAAAGTTGCTTTCTCGCTGACAATGCTTGTTTACCTGAGTTGGAAGATCACGCTTGCCATAGTTATTCTGATCCTTCTTCAGTACTTCTTTGTAACTATAATCATGAACTTTTTCAAAAAATACCGTAAAAGAACTTCAGAGAAATGGGGTCGTCTGCTCGGTTATCTGCAGGAAGTTTTGTCCAACATCAAGATCGTGATGGCTTTCGGAAACGAGAATTATGAAGCTTCAAGACATTTGAGAAAAAGCCGTGAATATATAAAAGACAGCATCAAGCTCGGTATCACCAACCGTATGTTCGAGGTTGTCGGAACGCTTTTCTGGCATGCTTTTTATGTTACGATAATCGTTTACGGCCTTAACCTGCTTATTAAGGATGAGATCACGCTCGGGATCCTTCTCGCTTTCATTATGCTTGTCAGAAATCTATTCGAGCCTATTTTCGAGCTTTCCGGAACTATGATCTTTGTTATATCTGCATTTGTGTCTATCGACAGGATCTACGAATACATAGATTATCCGGATGAGCTGGTCGTCGAAGAAAATCCTGACAAAATTGATTCTTCCAAAGGCGAAATAGTATTTGAAGGAGTTGAATTCAAATATGAAAAGGATAAAGACAAGGTCGCCTTGAACGGCGTTGATCTTACGATAGAAGACAGCAGATCGGTAGCTCTTGTCGGACCGAGCGGAGCGGGAAAATCAACCGTTATCAACATGATATTAAGATTTTACGACCCTCAAAAAGGTACCGTGAAATTCAACGGAATAGATATAAAGAAACTCAATGTTGACGAATACCGTGATAATATCTCCATCGTGTTCCAGGATGCCCTGCTCTTTAACGATACTATCCTGAACAATCTTAAATATGCCGATCTTAACGCGACAAAAGAACAGATCGAAAAAGCCTGTAAAGACGCAAATATATATGAGTTTATTAATGAACTGCCGCTCAAGTTCGATACTGTGATCGGCGAACGGGGTTTAAAACTATCGGGCGGACAGAGACAAAGATTATCTATAGCCAGAGCGCTTCTGAAAAATCCTAAAGTACTGATACTGGATGAGGCTACAGCCTCGATCGATTCTATTTCAGAGAATATCATTCAGCACGCGATCGAAAAGATCATGAAAGACAGGACCACCATAATAATAGCTCACAGACTTACAACAATAGTAAATGTTGATAAAATTATCGTTTTTGAGAACGGTAAAGTTGTCGAAACAGGAACTCATTTTGCCCTGCTTGAAAAACACGGAGTTTATCATAAGCTCTGGACAACCCAGATGAAGGACGACGAGAACCGCGGACTGATTTAAACAAAAAATTAATATTGATTTCTATGATTTTTGTGATTATTTTGTGAATAACTTTAAAACCGAGGGGGAGTTATGCCTAAAAAAATAATATTTATTCTAATCGCGGTTCTAACAGCAAATCTTCTTGCTTTGGATATTTACGGGCTCTGGGAACTGGGCACAGGCGATGTCACGCTAAATGAGGACCTGCATGTTTATCCGGGCGGTATCGTTCAACCCTATAACGGACACCGGATACTGACCGTTAACGGGAATATAATTAACGAAGGGATAATTCAGGATCATACGATAGGTTATCTGCTAACAGTGAATTGTTCCGGCAATCTGACCAACTCCGGCAGTCTTACTAATAATACCTTCAACTTGAACGGATTAGCACCTCAGATCCTTGGCACGCCCTTTCCTTAAAAAGCTAATGCTACAGATTTTTTCAATGTCATGACACCTATTCCACTGACCGCCGTAACCGAGATCTATTTTAAAAACTGTAGCATTAGCTTTTTACCCGGCGGTAGCCTTACTTTCCCGGCCGGATTAGGTTTGAACCTCGACAATTCATATTTTAGCGGAGGCAATATTACCGGAAAAGTTGTCGATCCTGTCGAAACATACATCAATATGACCAACGGTTCTTATATTAACAGCTCTAACTGTTCAGATGTGAGCATAACCGGTGCATTTCTTATTGTTGACAGCGTATCCTTAAGCGGAAATTGCGTTAACAACGGAGTAATAAAAGCATGGAGCAATGCTCACAGAACGCTTACGACCTACGACAATTTTATAAACAATGGAACAATCTCAAATAACGCACCTTATGAAACATATCTGGATTCATACGGTTACTTTGAAAACAACGATACCTTAATAAACACGACTGTGAACTCCTACGGTAATTTCAGCAACAAAACGAGTAGTTTCACTCCCTATTACCTATATTTTAAGGGATCTTCCGCACAAAACGTTTCCACTGCATGGAGCTGTCCGATCAGCGCAACATATACAAGTTGTTCTAACCCTTACGGGATAGTTGCAAAGACCGACCTCGAATTTCTGGGATCTTACATCAATTTTACAGATTACACGATAGACCTGACCGAAAACCGCACTCTTTCTGTTGGTGGCGGATATATTAATCGTGCATATTTAAAAGGAGCAGGAACATCCGGAGAGACGATATCATATCTCAACATGTACAACAGCTGTTATATACAAAATTCGATCATGAAAGACCTTATCCTGTACGGCACGACGGATGTGAGCGAAAATAACTCTTTTGAAGGAAAAGTGATCAATTCTGGAACACTTCAGAACAAAG
>Ga0209417_1002144_pt1 | contig 32187 bp, 63 predicted proteins | sample RifGroF2_FD_184002 | JGI IMG/M metagenome (GOLD analysis project Ga0209417, IMG submission 184002) | Groundwater microbial communities from Rifle, Colorado, USA - Groundwater F2 (SPAdes) (version 2) | ecosystem: Environmental > Aquatic > Deep subsurface > Groundwater | place: Rifle, Colorado... | reverse complement strand
TTTTTGAGGAAGATGGAATTTTAAAAATTGACAGTGAATTTATGGGAAAAGACTTTGTGAAAGAAGTTTTAAGTCATATTGTAGATCAAGCGGTTTTAGATTTAGATTGATAAAAGACTGGTTTTATTTGGAGATAAAAATGGGAAGATTTAAGGGCGAATATGTCTATGATCCTATAATTAAATGGCTATTATCCAATGGTTTTGAAAATGACGGTGGGCCTTGCGGGGAAGAAGGGTATAACAGAATATATTCTGTAGATAATAAGTTTTATTATGTTTGGGTTACGTTTAATTTTAACAATAAAAAATTGTATATTTATAAAGAATATAATTGTGGTGGTTGTGTTGGAAGTTGTGAAGTTGATATCGCTGATGAATGGATGGCAGATGTAAATGTATTCATTGATAAAACGGATGAAATTTTAGAATCTTGGATAGGATAAAAAATTGGTTTTATAAATAGGAGAATTTAAAATGTCTGCTGATAGATGGACTGTATGCCCACGATGCTTGAAAGTTTTTGAAGAAAGTCTTGAATTAACAAATCAAGACATTGAAAACAGCTATGGCAAAGTGTCAATGGATGAATTTCTTTTAAGAAAAGAAGCTTATGAAAAATTTAAAAATAGCGAGTTGGGCGATAATCTTAGAGAAGATTGGGAAATTTATATTAATGATAGCGGAAAATTATTTATTAAATATTCGTGCTATTGCAATAGATGTGCTTTTCTGTTTAGATTTGATCATGAAGTAAATGTTTTAGAATGAAATTGCTTTTATAAGGAAACAAAAATGAAAATTTGGAAGATGGGTTACTTTCCTTTTACAATGGGTGGTAATTTATATCGTCCTATTGCAACTGAATTTCCTGATGAAAAAATAGGAGTGTCTTATGATTTGGGATTTGGATTTGAAGGATATTTAATTGCTGATTCAAAGAACAGAACATTCGTAGTTGAAAAGATTTCTGGTGCAATTGTCGGTAATACAATTGAAGAGGTTCGTAAAGATATTGTTGATGCAAATGATTTAGCCGGAATGCAAGATCAAGTTTTAGAATCTGTAAAAATTAGGGATAACACAGAATTAATGTCTTTTGATGATTTTTGGAGAGGGATTCATTAAGGGAAATAAAAATGAAAGTACTTATCAGAAATGATGTTAAAGATAAATATTTTAAGCAAATTGGTATTACTCCATATATCGGAGTTTTTTGGACTTTAGATTTTGATAACAACTTAGAAAATACATGCGTCATTGTATCTTGGTTGTTCATTCAAGTAGAATTTTGGTTCGGCAAAGAACTAAATTATATAAAATAAAAAATTGCTTTTATCAGAAAAGAAAGAAAAAATGAATAATTATATTTTTCTAACAAAATTCATTGAACAGAAATGTTTAGGGTATAATCCTTATCTTAATAAATCTGAATGGTTTGCCAGAGCGAAATTTTCAGATGGAAGCATTAGAACGTGGAGAGGATTTTTAAAAACATTTGAAAATTTTCCTCTATATCGTGGATGGTTTTAAAAATTAATAAAAAGTTAGTTTTATAAGGAGATAAAATGAAAAAGTTTTTGATTGTATTGTTTTTATTTGCGCTTTTACTAGCGGGTTGTTCAGATGCAGATGTGGCATCCCAAAATATTTCTACTGCCGCTGATAATTTTGAAATTACTAGACGTATTGTGTTTTACAATGGTGTTACTGGCGAATATATTCTTGAAATTCAAGGTTTATGTTCACTTGGAAATGCTGATCCCGAAGGTGAATTATCAGTAACTTGTAAAGTTGGCCCTACATCTTATAAAAAACATTATTTAGGGCTATCGGACAATGTAACTTATTTTGCTGAACAAATTGAATCGTCGGAAACCAATGTTTATAATTATCGAGTAATTTTTAAACCTCAAACGATTATTCCTGATATGGAAATAGATACGCACTAAAAGTTATAGCAAGATAAAAAATTCAATTTCATGGTATAATTATGATCATTGAAGGAAATGAAATCAGAAAGATTTATACTCACACCTTTGCTGGAAAAGCATTTGTGTATGGCATTTTATATGATGGAACAGAAGTTAGAATTCCAGAAGAAACAATTTTTGAAATGTTAAAAGATTTTACTTTTTCGGGTGAGAAAAAAAGAAAGTATGTTTATTTGAATTATCCTTGCTCGAAATTGAAAGGAAATGAATATGACTGAAACAGAGATTTTACAATTACATCAAAAATTATTAGACACTAAAAGAGTAGTTTATGCTAATGGAGATGAAGATCGATTAGTATTGCGCGCATCTTTTCTTGGCGAAATGAATTGCTGGACAGTGGATGTTAGTAGTATAAGAACAAGATATCACTGTACTGAAATTGATATATTATCTTCTATTGTTGACGTATTGCTAGAACACGCTGTTAAAAAAGTTGTAGATAAAGCATTGTTAAAGGTTGATGAAATATGGAAAGTCAAACCTTTTCATGTATTAATTACTTTAAAATAAATAAAAGGATGATTTTATAAAATGGCAAGAATTATCATCAAACAACCTAATGGGCTATATGCTGAATGGTCAACTATTACAGATAGTATAATCGCCTATAATTTAACACGAGACGATATAATTGAGGAAAGAATTGCCGATAAAATAGAGGAAATTACGAACAACATTAATCATATTTGTGATCATATAGATAAGCATGGTCATAATCCTTATTCTAACAAAACGTGGAATGATCTACCGAAAAAAATCAAAAATGAAATTTTAAATAGTCGAGATGAATGAAAGATTGATTTCATATGACAATTACTAAAAAACAATTGAAAAAAGCAATATTGTCTGTAGGCGCAAGCTATGATGGCTTTATTCGTCCCATAGGTTCTTATGTGGCGATTTGTCCCTTTTGCTGGAATAAAAAAGAAGATGGACATAAAGATTCTTGTATTCGCACATTGATATTAGTTGAATTAGTTGATAAATTTAATAAAAAAGACATTTTATAAGAGGAGCGATAACGATGAAAGAAACTTATTTTGTAATTACCAATCATGATGGTGAAGCACACATTGATCATATTACGAAAGATGAATTGCTATCTAATTTAAATGAAAATTATTACGGGGAAGATGCTGAATTTGTAACTGATGTTCATATTCGTCCTTGCGATATGTGGTCGGATAATGAACTTCTTATAATTAAAGGTACGGTAGTTGTTCCTGAACCTAGTGGATATAAAGTAGAATAAAAAAGATGTTTTATAGGGAAAATCATGGAAGATAACAGTTTATACGACGAATTGCACATTGCATATGATAAGGGCTGGCATGACGGCTACAATGACGAAATGTCAAATAACCCTTATAACAAAGAAATCCAATTGGAATTATGGGTAGAATATAATTTAGGCTATGAACAGGGTGAAAGGGATTGTTAAATAATATGAAAGTTAAAGAATTGATTATGCTATTAAATGGTTTAACAAAAGATCAACAAGAATTTGAAATTACTCATTATAACGGAGAGTATGGAACCTATGATATAATCTCAAAAATTTGTAATCAAAATGGTTATATGGGTTATTATAATAACGGTCAATCTACTATCGAATATTTTGAAGAAAAACCATATGATCATCCAGGTGTAATTTCAAATCCCAATATTAATCCAATTAGTTTAATTGTTATTTATTGACATATAAATTCCATAAAAACAAATCAATGAATATACGAAAGAAAACTCATATAATTCGTATAATCATTGTTATAATAAACAATAAAAATATAGTTTTATAATAGGAGATAAAATGGAAAAAAGTTTGGCTGTTTCATTGTTTGAATTTCTTTGCAAGATTCTCGCGGCGGGATTTATTGCTTTTATATTTTTTCTTTTTTCAATGTTGTTTTCGGCTCTTACGAATAAACCTTCATCAATTGAATTTATTATAATTGTTACCAGTATAATCTTTGCTTTTACACTTGGAGCAATAAACAGAGATTGTGAAGCAGACTAATTAATAATTAAATAAAACCAATAAATGAAATGAACATTTTATTTTTAGATGATAGTGAAGAAAGAATTAACACATTTGGTAAGAAAATTTATCCTGATTTTGCCAATATTGTTACAACGGCTAGTACAGCGATTCAATATTTAAATAGCATCCCTAATTGGGATTTTGTATTTTTAGATCATGATTTGGGAGGAGAACAATTAGTAGACAGCAATCGAGAGGATTGCGGAATGGAAGTTGTTCGATGGATTGTAGAACACAAACCTAATATTGAACAAATTATTATTCACTCATGGAATTCTCCTGCTGGAAAAGAAATGGTTGCAAAATTGAGAGATGCAGGATATAATGCAGAGTATAAACCGTTCGGATTATGGTAAAATAAATGATAAATTTAAAACAATTTTTTTGTGAACATGTTTGGGAAAGCAAAGATATTCGTGAAATTCGAATTGAAAGAGAGAAGACGGGTTTTTCTGGCTTATTATCTTTTCCTGCTTATTGGACTTGGAAATATTTTGCAGAACATCAAGAATGCTTAAAATGTGGAAAACACAGAATTGTTGAAAAAAGAGAAATTGTGAAATGAATAACAGAAAGGAAAATAAAATGATTAAAAGCGATTTGCGTACAGGAATGAAAGTTGTATTAAGAAATGGCGATGAATACATGGTTTTATGTAATTATGCATCTGACTATGGAGGTTATAAATTAAAAGATGGCATTGTATTTTTATCCGATAATATTAATTGTTGGAACGATGGGAAGAATTATAATAATTGTTTAGAGAATGAAACCGATAAAAGTCTTTTTTACAAGATTGCGCTTACGAATATTTGGGTAGAAATGTAGTGGAAGCAATTGAAGTTGATCTTTCTGATGATACAACAGAAAAATTAGCTTATAAAATTGCAGATATAGTTGCTAGGATTTTATCGCAATCTATTAAAAAATATTAAAATAAACAATAACAAATAAAAGGATTGTTTTATGAACGAGAATAATATTCTTGAGTTTTTAAAAGAGCTTAGTGCTTTAACTTTAAAGTATAAGGTTAGAATACATGGTTGTGGCTGTTGTGGCTCTCCTTTCTTACTAAGTATAGATGAATATAAAAATGAATTAAATCTTGGTTATTGCGTTAACAAAAAATTAAAATATAATGGAAACATTGAATATGAAGATTTAATTTTCGAAACCTGGGATAAAATAAAAGAATATCGTATTACAGATGAAGATGCTTATTTATTCACAGGAGAAGAAAAATAAAATGATAAAAAATAAAAATTGTCCTGTCTGTAATTCTAATTCTTGAAAAGAAGAAATTCAATGGAATTTAGTAAATCCAAACGGCGAATATGTTGCTGGATATGGGCATACTTTAGTTTTTACGGTTGATGAAAAAATTGATATTTGTTGTGCTTGTGGATATCGAGAAAATGAAAATCCTGTAGTTGTGGATGTTTTTGGAAATTATGTAGGAAAGATCGAATAAATAATGAAAACGAAAATTTTGCGCTAGACATATATTTTTATTTTAATGGTAGTATTTCTTGCATTTGCTTTTTTGATGCAACCTTAAAGAATTGATAATATAGAAAACTTCGTTAGTGGTAGTCCGGCTAAAACAGATTCAGGATGTACCTTGGCCTTTACTCAATCAGAAGCATATGCATTAATTGTAATAATGGGTGAATTTATGAAAGAAGAAGGTACAAACCTTTATATACGAGAAAATAAAAAACTGATAGAAGAATTAGAGAAATTGTCCGAAGAAGAAAGTACAGAAATGAATTCGAATGAAATAATCGAAGATGTAAAAAACTGGCTGAATACTGAAAACAATACCGGCGAGATAAATAATGAGTGATTATAATTATCTTCTTCTATTTTGTTTATTTCCAGTTATTAGTTTGTTTTTTACAATTTTAGCATGGTGGACTAGAATTTATATTTGGGCTGAATGGACGAAAAGTAATAAACGAAAGAAATTTTATATTTGGCCTCTAATCGGCATAATTTGTTTCATTTTGTGGGGTGCTATGCTGGCATATGGATTGCTTTTTTTTGGATAAATTATGAAAATTGCTAGAAAAGATTTAGTTTTACTATTGAAGGATATGACCATTTATATAGAAGAAGGTAAGAGCGCAGAAGGAAGACTTGAGTATCATTTTCTTGGTAATGACGAATATGAAGTTATTGCCGCTCAACAAACTGAGAATGAAGATAAACAAGGTTCAGTCTGGTTTGTTCAATAAAAGCTGATTTTTATAAGAAAAACATGAAACAAAAAATAAACGTAGAAGAAATTCAAGAATTATATAATTTATTAGATAAAATCAATTCATTAAATTTTGATGATATTATATGGCTGGAAAATGGTCAGTCATTAGTAATTGATTCAAACATTATAGATGAATGGAAATTTACGGGATTATCAAATGCCGCTTTTGCAGAAATGAAATTTTGGGAAGTGGAAGAAGAAAAATAAAAATTGAATTTTATTAAAAAAGGGCGAATATATTATTATGATAACTGCCGATATGATGAAAGCCATAGTGGATGATATTGAAAAAATAAGACAAGAAAAAGAAAAAAGGGAACAAGAATTATTTATTAAAGATTTTGAAAATAAATATAGTAAATTAGTTGCTGATTTACAGAATAAAATTGAAGATTATGCGTATCATGGGCTTTCATCTTTAAGTTTTGAAATTTTACCCGAATATAATTATGGAAAAGAATTTATTAAAAGTAAAGATGATAAACATTGGAAATTTATTCTCTACTTAATACATTATGGGTATTATGTAGTTTATTATCGGTCAAGGGATGCTTATTTGATTTCTTCTGCACCCATTTACATTGATGGTTTAGCATGTAGTTTTAAACCTTCTGGCACAATTGAACCTTAAATAATAATATGAAAACAAAACATACAGAAATTGAAAGAATTTTTCGATTGCTTGGTAGTAAATCTCAATTAAAAACTTTAAAGAGTGTGGAATTGCATGTTGATAAAGCAGACGGAAAAGACTATACTGTTGTTGGTGTGTTTTCATATTATAATGATGAAAATAGAATTGTAACAATTAAATTTCTAGATTCAAGAGAATAAATAAATATGAAATTTGTAAAGGTAAATAAATGTCTTTTAATAATTACAAAATTGTTGGTGAAGATGCCTTTTTGGAAATATTAAATAACAAGAAAAACGTTGTTGGAGAAACCATAGTTGATAAAGAAGATATTCCCAAATTGATAGAATTTGGAATATCGTGGAGTAGGGCGCTTGCTAGTGCAACTGGAAAATACTATGTTTATGGAACTAAATATTTAGGTACAACAAATGGAAAACCCAAATATGAAAGAATTCAACTTCATAGATTTTTATTAAATCAGCATAATCCAAAAATAATTATTGATCATATCGATAATGATTATTTCAATAATAGAAAAAATAATCTTAGAGAAACAGATAAATCTGGAAATTGCAGAAATAGAACGTCTAAAAATTCAAATAATACATCTGGATATAGAAATGTAACAATGATGGATGGATATTGGAGAATACAATTACAAATTAATGGTAAAAATAAATTGTTTTCTGAAAAATTTTTAAATGTTGATGAAGCTGGAGAATTTGCGGAAAAAATGAGACAAAAGCATTATGGAAAATATGCAGGTAAAAATTAATGGGTGAATTGTGTATTTCTTAAGAAAGGATAATAATAGAATGGATATTTCATGGGTTGAAGTTTTCAAAGCAATGTTTACCTGGAATAGATTGATATTTTTTGCATTAGTATTTACTTTTCTTTTGTGGACTCAGTATCAACTAAATAAGAGCGATGATTAATTAACCAATGATAAAATTAATCAATGATGATAACATGAATGTAGTTATAGATCATCCTGTAGACTTAATATATGCAGATATGATTTATGAAGATGGAAATTTCAAATGGATAAAAAAATATTGGAATTTTCTAAAAAATAACGCAGTTTTTATTATTCAGACCGATTATCATACTGTTGCAGAAGTTAAATTATTTTGTGATGATCTACCTAATTCCAATTTTGTAAATTGGGTTATTTATAAGCAAGAGTGGGGAGGAGTACCCAAAAAGGGGTTTCCTCAAAAACATGATGATATTTTGATTTATTCAAAAGGAACAAACTTTAAATGGTATGGCGATAGAATACAGATACCTAAAGTAACAGCCGGGACGAAATTAGATAAAAAAGGTACGGGATTAAAAACTCCTTGCTCTGTGTTTGATGATTTAGGTAATTTTAGTACAATTTCTAAAGAACGTATAAAATATACTGAAACAGATAAAAATGTTAGATGGCAAAAACCAATCAAACTTATGAATAGATTGGTATTGCCATTTACTGATGAAGGCGATATAATTGCAGATATCTTTATGGGAACAGGCAGTTTGGGTGAATGGTGTATTAAGAATAATCGGCATTATGTAGGAATAGAATATGATACACAAATTTTTGAATTGGCTCAAAACAGGCTTGAAAAATTCGAACAATGTCAATAAGAAGAATGAAAAAGAAAACAAATTGGTAATAAGAATTTGTTTTGAGTATTGGGATTTCATTTTTTGGAATTGGCTCATGGTCTGGACAATGGGATTTCTTTATACATTTGGAAAGGAAAACGTTGTAACATATGGGCATTTCTGGAAAGAAATTCTATATTTATTGATTTATTATTTGGCATGGCCCTATATACTAGGTCATCAAGGTTTTTGTTTACCTTTTTGATAAACTGCTACTTGACAGATTTACAAAATTTGCTATAATATAAAGCATAATCTTATATTCAAAATAAAAGCAAATAGTTGGATGGTTGCAATAATTTCGAGTAAGGATCAATGAAAAACAGAATTTATATCAATTACAATGAAGATGATATCGATATTGAAGAGTATGATGAAGAAAGCGATGAAAAGCTAGAATATCAGAAAGAAAAAAAGCGAAAGAAGAAGCAAAGCTTGAATAAGAAAAAAATTAGAAATTCCAAGTACAATAAACAAAATTGGAATGATTATTAGAAAATAATAGATATTTTTTGTTTTATTTATAGAGTGCTAGCTAAATCTGGTGATAGCCCGCGCCTTATAAGCACGAGGCCCTAACAAGGTATATTCCGGTTCGAATCCGGGGCACTCTACTTACGATCATGAAAAATATGGGCGTGTACCCGAATAGGCATAGGGACTTGTCTTAAAAACAAGCGTCGAAAGACATTATGGATTCGAATTCCATCATGCCCACCATAAAAAAACAATTAAATTTTATAAAAATAAAACATATGAATAAGCACATTCGCTATCTTAATCTCGCTCGAAATGCATCTTCCTTTTCCAACTATCCTACACATCATATTGGGTGTGTATTGGAATACCATAAGCAAATTATTTCTACGGGATATAATGTAGAAAAATCTCACCCTATTCAGGCAGAATATAATAAGTATCGTTCTATGAGGGGAATAAATATAGCGCATAAACTACATGCGGAAATAATGTGTCTTTTGAAGGCAAAGAAATTTCTAGACGATGTAGATTTTAGGGAAAGTACACTTTATATTTTCCGGGCATATAAAAACGGAATATGGGCAATGGCTAGGAGTTGTCCTAGTTGTTTCCAGATGATAAAAGATGTAGGTATTAAAACAATTGTTTATACTACTACCGATGGATATGCCATTGAAACAATTAATTACGACGAATAAAAAAGGAGTTTTATTATAATGAAAACAAATAAAAAAAGAATTGCTGTGCCTTGTGATTGTGGTTGTAACATTGTAACTTTTAATCGTTGGCCTAAACAAGAATATGGAAAAAATAGTATTGATCCTGAAACAATTATTATTTCTAATTATTGGTTGGGTTTTTATGCTAATCAAAATTCAGTTTTGAGCATTCTAAAAGGTCGTTTGAAAGCAATTTGGTATGTGATTCGCGGAAAAGAATATGAACTTTATGATGTTGTAATCGATAACAAAGAAGATATTCAAAAATTTAAAAAAGAAATGCAAGAATTTCTAGATGGAATTGGCAATTAAAAAATTATGATTTTATATATTTTTACTCTTGCTGTTTTCATGGTTTTAATTTGTTGTTTGATTTGTAGGTTTTTGGATAGCCTTATTATATTTGCAGACATTGGTATACCAGAAATATTATCGGTTGCTGTTTCTATAGCAATAATTATTTTTGGAATATGGGTAACGCTATCTTTTATTTTCTCTCCAAAATAAAGATTTATATTTTTTGAAAAAAATTGATGAAAATTGGTGACAATAAATGCTTGACATTTTTAAATAATCTGCTACAATATATTTATCTGTGAGATAAAAACAAATAGTTTATACTAAAGGAGTAATTCAAATGTCAGCAAATCTAATGTCCACAATGTACTCACTAGAGCAACTTCCTTGGCACAAAAACGCCTATGTTTCTACCGTTCCAATGGGTGCGGTAGAGGCAGGAAGTGTAATTGAAGGAGTTTTTTATGAGAAGCGTCCTGTTCAAATTATGGTCAACAACGTAATGCAAGAAGGTAAAGATTTTGCTATTATTCGTTCTCCTATTCCTAGTGATCCTCAAGAGGTGGCTCTAGGATTTGTCAAGAAAAACTACAAGATTCTCCAACCTATTGACGTTATGGAGAGTTTTGATCTAAATGTTAATCAGCCCGTAGAAACTCTTGGATTTTTGGGAAATGGGGAAAAGTTGTTTCTAACCTGGAAACTTCCAGGTTTTGATGTAAACGGAGATGAAATTATTCTTTTTGGTTTTGTAGCAGTTGGCTATGATGGAAAATTCGGTGCAAGCTTGTATGTAGTAAGCGTCCGTGTAGTATGCGCTAATACATATGTTATGGCTGTTTCCGAAGGTGAAATGAACAATTATCAACTAACTGGTAAAGGGAAGGTCTATTCGGGAAGGCATAATTCAAGCAATCTCGGTATGGAGTTAGGCGCGTGGATGGCTCACGTTCAGGAAAGGGCACTCCGACATTCTGAATCTGCAAGCGTGTTATTCAATACTATGTGCGGGAAGGCTATTCGAAATTCCGTATCTCTAAACAATCTTCTTACAAAGATTTATCCTGATCCTACTCCTCTTCCCGATGATTACCCTGCTATTTTGCGAGAATCACGAGAACAACGGTATGTATTGGCTCTCGAAAAGGCAACTCGTGATCGTGAGGTAGTAACTCGATTGTACAGTGGCGAAGGGATTGCAATTACTGGTAATACTGGTTGGGATTTGTTTAATGCTGTTACCCAATACGAAAATCATTTTAGGGTAACTAAGAAACCATCTAGTTATAGTGTGTTGTTCGGAAATCGGGCCGATACTATGACTATTGCCGCAAATACCATTGTTGAATGGGCTAGAAGCAAATAAAGAATAATTAAATAAAATTTTTAATATAAAAAACCATCTGTGAAGGTGGTTTTTTATATTAAAAAATAATTAATGATGAAATTGGCTATTGACATTTGATAAAAAAGATATATAATATCTATAACAATTGAATATCGAATCTACAGGAGGGAAATTGAAAACATATAATATAAACATAAATATTATTGGTATCAACAAAAGTAATAGAATCGCTAAAAAGGAAGAAAAAAATGGTTAATTATTATGTCAAATTAACAGATGAGGAAAAAGAAATCACAAAATTTGTTGGGCCTTATAGTAAGATTGAAGCTGTTTCAGCCGAAGAAGAAGCTAAAAAATTAAATATTAGAACTGAAATTCTGCCTCAAATTAGGGCTAAAAAATTGGGATTAAGATCGCCTCATTTAGGAAATAAAAGTAGTACTCTTTTAGGAACTTCCGTTCCTAAAACTAAAACTGAATTAGAACAAGAAATTCTAATTGACAATAAAAATAAGAATAAAAATAAAAAAGGAAATGGAAAAGTGGATAGCACAATTATTGTTAAAGATATGGTTTCAGTAAGTGATGAAACAGAAATTGAAAGTGAAATCGTTACAGGTTTTGAAAAATCAGAAGCATTGATTATTACTAAATACCCATCTAATGTTGAGTGGTTACGCCAAAATGGAGTATTCGGTGATGTAAAGAGTCGTGCCTATCCTAATGAAATTCAGGGTAAGAGCGTTGTTGGTATTTTACCTTATCGCCTAGGGTCAATTGCAAAACGCGTGGGTATCATCGATCTACCCGAATTGAAAGCCAATATGGTAGGTCAAATGCTCGATACTAATCAACTTTATGATGCTGGTGCAAAACTACGCTGGTTTCGAGTTTATGAAGAAACAGGCAATATAGGTAAAATTCTTCGTTTTCTAGACGATGAAAAAAATGTTCAAAAGGTTTTGAAACTTATTAAATAAGCAAAATAAAACCGTAAAATTGCGAAAATATAAAATCCATCCTATCAGATTTGATAGGATGGATTTTATATTGGGCATTGACAAAGTATATGAAATTTGATATTATATTAGAGGTGCTACCATTCAATCAATTTACATATATAATGTATAATATGCAATTATAATTTATAATATAAAAGTAAGTATCGCAATTTTATTTGAAAGGGAGATTATACAAAAAATGGAATCGGTCATCGAAGAAACTATAGAAGAAACAGCTAGAATAATGTCTATGCAGTATGATGGAATAATTTGGATTAATAACAATAATCAAATTGTAGTTGATCAAGAGGCAGATGAATTTTGTAGGGTGGGTTTTTTTGGGGGAGAGATAGTATTGCAATAGCTAAATTGCATTGCACAGGGCGACCGACAATATTCCTGGGGGCAAGGAATATTTGTGTAAAATATATAAATTAAGAGGATAATAACTTTGAACACAGATATAGTTACAATAATTTTCTCTAGAAATAGAGCTTTACAATTGGACTTAAATTTGAATGGATTTTATAAAGCTAATGAAGATACAGATTTACCAGAGATTAAAATTATTTATACTTACGATGCTGAACATGCATTATCATATCAAATTTTACAAGCAGAACATCCTTATCCCGAATTCATAAAAGAAAATAATTTTAAAGCGGATTTATTAAATGCTTTAAAAGATAAAAAACAGGTTTTGTTTTTAGTTGACGATACACTTTTTTGTGGTACATTTTCAATTGAAAAAATTATAAAATTGCTTGAAATTCATAAGAACGCATTGGGTTGTAGTTTGCGGTTAGGAAAGAATACTCATTATTGTTATCCTTTAAATGCCCACCAACCCATTCCACCTATTAAATACATTGAAGAAAATTTTGTTATTTATGATTGGACGCAAGCACAACTTGATTTTGCTTATGCTCTTGAAGTAAGTTCTTCTTTATATCAGACGAAAGACATTCTGCCTATTCTAAAAAATAATAATTTTTCAAATCCAAACAGTTTAGAATCTGTTCTTTATGCTAATTTAAATCGGTTTATTAGAAAGCCGTATCTTATGTGTTTTAATAAATCGAAAGCATTTTCGAATCCGGCAAATCGGGTACAAAAAACAGCATTGACAAATAGATACTCTATGAAAGATAAATATAACAGTTCTGAATTGTTATTATTATATGAAGAAGGTTTTCGAGTGGATTATTCAAAATTTTTCAATGTTGTTCCTAATGGGTGTCATATGGAGATTGATTTATGAGTCTGAAGAGCGTAAAATATTTTATTGCGGGTGGATTAGGTTTTATTGGAAGTAATTTAGTTCATCGAATTCTTGAATGTGAACCTAATTGCCAAATAATTGTTTATGATAATCTATCGTCTGGAAGATTAGAATTTTTAACCGATGTAATACCTGATCCTAGATTATCAATTATAATAGGTGACATTGAAGATTCGGAATCGCTAATAACAGCAATGAAAAATTGCGATATTGTATATCATTTAGCGTCTAATGCTGATATTAGTAAGGCAATAACAGAACCATCTATTGATTTCTGGAAAGGCACTTATTTAACACATTGTATTTTAGAGGCAATGAGGATTAATGGAGTATCAACAATAATTTATGCTAGTGGAAGCGGCGTTTATGGAGATGGTGGAGATACCGTAATGAAAGAAGAATACTCCCCCATGCAACCAATTTCCACTTACGGGGCATCTAAACTAGCAGGAGAAGCATTAATTTCTGCTTATTCTCATATGTTTGATATAAATGCCATAGTATTTCGATTTGCTAATGTGGTGGGGCCTTGTGCTACACACGGGGTAATTTTTGATCTTATTCGCAAACTCAGGTCTGATCCTACCAAGTTAGAAATTTTAGGTTCTGGCAATCAAGCAAAATCATATATTTATGTCGATGATATCTTAGATGCTATCTATGGATATAAAGATATTATTATATATAACATGCAAACTCGATATCAATGTTATAATGTAGCAACAAAAGATATTATAATTGTTAAAGCAATTGCCAATGCAGTAATTTCAAAAATGAAATTGGAAAATGTTGAAATTATCTATGGAAAAGAAGATGTAGGTTGGAAAGGCGATATTAAATTAGTCCTACTTGATTCAACTAAGATTAGAGAATTGGGGTGGAATAATAAATATACTACGTTTATGGCTATATCTAAGACGATTGACGAATTATTAAAATTGGAATAAATTTTAGGTTTAGGTAAGGACGGGTATAGAATGGCGTGATATGATGAGGAAATGTGGGGTTAGGTTAGGTAAGGTAAGGTTTAGGAGAGTAATTAATGACAGATTGTGCTATAAAAAGGAGTAAATTTGAAAACATTATCAGAACTTGCGATTAAATATAATACAGATAAAGGAAAAATATTAGGTGGGCATAATTATATTCCCGTTTATGAAAAAATTCTTGCTAATCGACAAGTAAATTCCATGCTGGAAATTGGTTTAGGTGGAGGTGGAAGTATCAGAATGTGGCATGATTATTTTCCCGATGCTCAAATTTATTGTATGGAATATGGCGGAAAAGAACATGTTGAAAAGTGGAAATCTCCCATTATAGATATCGCAAATACAACTATTATTTTTGGAGATTCTACAAAATTCGATAATTGGAAAGAAATTCCTGATAATCTTTCTATTATCGTTGATGATGGTTCCCATGATCCTTATGATCAAATAGCGACTTTTCGTAACGGATTTAGAAAATTAAAATCGAGTGGATTATGGGTAATCGAAGATGTTTTTTGTGGATTTAACGCAGAATATAAAAACCCATTATTTTATTGGATTTATGATATTCAACAAAAAATACAACTTCCCAACATTTCTGCTCCTGGTGATTATTATGCATCGTGTCATTTATTAACAGGTGACGCTAAAGATGTTTACAGCATTAGCGTTTATAAATCTTTGGTTATAGTTGAAAAAGGTTAAATTATGAAATATCCCGATGCGGTTATAATAACAGGAGCATCTAGAGGATTGGGCAAAGCTGTAGCATTAGACCTACTTGATAAAGGCGTTATGATTATTGGATTGTCGAGAACAAATCCCAAAATTGATAATCCTAATTTTTTTTGGATGAATATTGATTTATCGGCTAGTCCGTTTTATTATGCAAATTATTTAAAATATCGTTTAGATACAACATTAGAAATGTGGAGTGCTAAAAATATTGGAATTATTTTGTGTGCTGGAATTACCGGAAAGCCTCATGGATTGCTTGATTCTGATTTAGATTTAGATAAATGGGGTGATGTTTATCAGACAAATGTAATTGGTAATTTAGTGGTCATTAAATGTTTATTGGAACACATGATCAATGTTGCATATGGTAGAATTGTATTTCTTTCGGGCGGAGGCGCAGCTTTTGGATTTTTTGAATTCTCCGCTTATGCTTTATCTAAAGTAGCAATTGTTCGAGAAGTAGAAAACTTGGCAATTGAATTATCCAGTAAGGGTAATTTCTCAGTGGTGGCACTTGCTCCCGGTGCGATGGAAACAGATATGTTAAATGAAATGCGAAAAGTAGGAGTAATGCCGAAAACAACAGTTGATATCCAAGAGCCAATAAATTTTATTAATGCTTTTTTGCAATCTAAAAATCAATGTTTAAATGGTAGATTTATCCATGTTAGAGATAATTGGCAAAAATATTTATTGGATAACAATAAAAAAATTTTAGATGAAGAAGATGAAAATAAATGGCTGTTGAGGAGAATTGAGAAATGAAAGTTGTTATTATCGGATTCGGATTGATCGGCAGAGAGCGATATAACGCGTTAAGAGAATTACAACATGCGGGATTTCCAATCAATGAAATTAGAGTTTATGATCCTTTTATTCGCAATGAAGATAAATATAATAGCGGTATAATTTGGCTTGAATCTCTAAAAGAAGTTGAGGAATCTAATCCAGATTGGGTAATTATATGTACGCCCCATAATATCAATTCCAAATTAGTTAAAGAAATTCTTCCTTGGGGATGTAATATTCTAATGGAAAAACCATTTGGAATGAATTTAAAAGATGCTCAAGATATCTATAATTTAAAAATAAGAGATAATCAATTATTTATAGGATATAATTATAGATTTTATGAAGGCGTTCAAGCTTTAAAAAAAGATTTAAAAAACAATTTGTTTGGAGAAATTATAAATATAAACGTTGAATTGGGTCATGGAGGTTCGACTTTAGATAGAAATACTTGGAAAGTTGATCCTAATTTAAATGGTAGAGGCGCTTTAATAGAGCCGGGAAGTCATTGCATTGATTTATTATATTATCTTGGATTTAACCCAAAACCTATTTGTGGAAAAAAATGGAGTGGATTTTGGAATACTGGAATTGACGAAGAAGTTCATTTAATATTAGAAGAAGATAAAATAATTATAGATTTTAAAATCTCTTTAGTAAAATGGAGAAGTGTTTTTAAATTTGAAATTTATGGAACGGATGGATACGGATTAATTAATGGTAAAGGCAGAAGCTATGGCAATCAGACATACGTTTGCGGAAAACGTTGGGGGTGGACAGATGGTAAAACTCAAAAAGAATCAGAAGAAATTGTTGTTGAATCAGATTGTAAAGATTCTTTTTATTTAGAATTAAAATCATTATTACAAGAAAATAATTTAGATGCTTGTAACTCAAACAACGCGTTAAAAAATATGGTATTAATTGAAGAATGCTATAATATATTTAAATAATAAACGTTTTATATTTATATTAATTTAAAGGATATTTATAATTAAACAAAATGAAATATTCAGATGATATAATAAAAAGATTTTGGAGTCACGTAGATATTAAAAATGAAAATGAATGTTGGGAATGGAAAGGATGTAAAAATAAAAAAGGATACGGGAACTTTAACTCAACATTAAAAAAAACCATGATTGTTCACAGATTTGTTTATATTGTGACGTATGGTGATTTTGATTTTAGTTTATATGTGTGCCATAAATGCGATAATCGAGCGTGTTGTAATCCTAAACACTTATTTCTAGGAACTCAAGATGATAACATGAAAGATATGGTAAAAAAGAATAGAAGTTCTAGGGGTGAACATCAATTTAGCGCACAATTAACAGAAGAAAAAGTTATTGAAATTAGAATAAGGTATGCCAATGGTGAAACTGCAACGTCTTTAAGTGAAGAATTTCATGTAAATAATGCAACTATTACAGAAATATGTAGAGGAAATAAATGGAAATGGGCTGATGGGCCAATAACTCATAAAGGAAGTATTCATAGAAAAATTTCTTTTGATTTATATGAAGAAATACAAAATAAATATAAAGAAGGAATTTACACAATGAAAGAAATAGCAGACTTGTATAATGTTGGATATACAACAATAAATAAAATAATTCATTGGAATCTAAAGTTATGATTATTGTTCGAAGTCCTTTGCGAATAACTTTGGGTGGTGGAGGAAGTGACCTCCTGTCATACGCCAACGAATACGGCGGTTTCTGTGTTTCAGCCGCGATAAATTCTTATGTATATGTTGTGGTAAATCGCTTGTTTCACGAAGAAGTTCTGCTAAAATATTCAGAATTAGAAAAAGTAAAAAATATTTCAGATATAAAACATTCCACTATTCGAGAGGCTTTAAAATTACTTAATTTTAAAACTCCCCAAATTGAAATAACCACATTTTCTGATATTCCTACCGTTGGTTCAGGTTGTGGTGGATCAGGTGCGTTTTCTGTTGCTCTTTTACGAGCATTATATTCTCATAGAAATATTTCTAAAACATCTGAGGAAATTGCAGAATTGGCTTGCGATATAAACATTAATAAATTGGGATATGCGCAAGGAAAACAAGATGAATATATTTCCGCTCTTGGTGGCATTATGGGGTTGTCATTTGAAGCAAATACAGGAAAAGTATATCACCATCCTTTAGCTATTTCTTTTGATACATTAACGGAATTAAAAGAAAATTTAATGCTTTTTTATACCGGAATCACTCATAGTACAAACGATATTCTGAAAAGCCAAAGTGAAAAAGTAGTATCTAATGATTCCGATATAATTTCTAATCTCCATGAAGTTAAAGCAATTGGCTATCGTTCTGCTAAGGCATTAGAAGATGGAGATTTAACAGAATTTTCTATATTATTAAATGAGCAATGGGAAAATAAAAGAAAAAGAAATGGTGGCGAACCAGAATTTATTGAGAAAATTTATTATGGTTCTTTCAGGCATGGCGTATTAGGAATGAAATTAATTGGAAGCGGAAAAGGTGGATTCCTCTTGGCCTATGGGAATGATAAAAGCAAGGTTAGAAAATATATGTCTGAAAATGGATTACAGGAATTAAAGTTTAATTTCGATTATACTGGTGTAAAACAAATTAATTGACAAATTGAAAGTATAGATTTATAATAACATATATAATATGAAACTATTTGATATTGCAATTTTATGTGGTGGTAAAGCCACGAGACTATATCCAATAACAAAGGAAATTCCAAAGTCAATGATTAATATTAATGGGAAACCATTTATTGATCATCAATTGCGATTGTTGGAAAAATCTGGATTTAAACATGTGATTTTATGTTTGGGAAATTTAGGCTATCAAATTGAAAAATATGTTTGTGAGCAAGATTACAAGCTGGAAATTGATTATTGCTATGATGGAGGCACACTACTCGGAACAGGAGGCGCAATTAGAAATTGTTTAGATTATATAAAAAGTTTACATTTCTTTGTTCTTTATGGAGATTCTTATTTGCCAAATGTAGACTATAAAAAAATTCAAGATTTCTTTAAATTTTGTTTTTATTTAAATTCATGCGCTGGATGGAAAAAGCGAGGGCTGATAACAATCTATAAAAATCTAGATTCACATTATAAAAATAATATTTTATTTGAAAACCATAAAATTGTAGAATATGATAAGAACAATACAGATAATAAAAATTATATCGATTATGGAATTAGTATTCTTGGAAAACCTTCTTTTTGGGAAATCGATAAAGAACAATTTGATCTATCAGAAGTTTATCGAGATTTAATTAGTAAAGATCAAATGCTTGTTTATAAAGTTAACAATCGATTTTATGAAATTGGGAGTTTAGAAGGCATTCAAGAGTTTGAAAAGTATATTAAAGAAAGGGATAATGGATAAATGAGTAGCGATATAAAAGATTTTACCAGTGTCATAAAGAATTTCAGTGAAAGATATATTACAGAAACAAGATTTATAATAGGACTATTGGACACTACCCCAATTGAACAAATGGCAGAAATTATTCTTGAAACTAGGCGTAACGGCGGCAGGATTTTCTTTTTAGGTGTTGGTGGTTCAAATTCTAATTCAAGTCATGCCGTAAATGATTTCAGAAAAATTATTGGTGTTGAATCTTACAATCCTCTTGAAAACACAGCAGAGTTAACGGCTAGAACCAACGATGATGGCTTTGAAACTGTTTTTACAGAATGGTTGAGAACAAGTAAATTGAATTACAACGATATTTTATTTTTTCTTTCAGTCGGAGGAGGCAGTTTAGAAAAAAACATTAGCACAAACCTAATATCTGCTATCAACTATGGAATAAAACAAGGTTGCAAATCTTTAGCAATTGTAGGTAGAGACGGTGGATATATTGGTAAAAATGCCGATGTGAGTGTAATTGTTGAACCGATGATAGCAGAAAGAATTACTCCTCATACTGAAGAAACCCAATCTATTATTTTGCATTTACTTGTTTCCCATCCTTTATTAAAAGAAAATCAAACCAAATGGGAGTCTGTGAATGAAGTAAACAATGACAAAAAATAAAGCAATCTTTTTAGATCGAGATGGCGTTGTAAATGAAGCAATTGTTGTGGATCGTAAACCCTTTAGTCCAAAATTCGTGGAGGAAGTTAAGATAGTAAATGGAATAAAAGAATTATTAGAGTTTTTGAGCAAAGAATATTTTATTATTATAATTACCAACCAACCTAACATTGCTCGAAAAACACAATCTCAAAATAGCGTAAATAAAATTAATAGGTATTTAAAATCTCAATTACAAATTGATGATTTCTTTGTATGTCCTCATTCTAACGAGGACAATTGTAATTGTCGAAAACCTAAAACCGGATTAATTTTACAAGCAGTAGAAAAATACGATATTGATTTATCTCAGTCTTATTTAATCGGAGATAGGAAATCCGATATTGAATGTGGAGTGAACACTGGTTGCCGAACTATTTTTGTAGATTATGGCTATCAAGAAAGACAACCTAAATCAGAATTTGTGGTAAAATCTGTGAAAGAGATAATTAATATTTTTAAGTAGTGAGATAAATATAATAGAGGAGTATAATATAATACACAATGACTATTAAAATTTTTGCAGATACGGCAAATATTGAAGAAATAATTTCTTTAAGTAAAAACGATAAAATTTCTGGATTTACAACTAATCCGCTTCTTTTAGCAAAAGGGGGAGTAAAAAATTATGTAGATTTCGCAAAAGAAGTAATGAAACACGTTGATGGATGGCCTGTTTCATTTGAAGTTCTTTCAGATGATATATCTGAAATGAAAGATCAAGCTTTAAAAATATCAGAATGGGGTTCTAGTATTTATGTGAAAATTCCAGTAATGAATACTAAGGCAATGCATACCTATAATTTAATGAATGAATTAATTGTTCAAGGAATTAAAGTTAATGCCACAGCGATTACAACATATGATCAAATTCAAAATTCTGTTTCCGCATTAAAGTCTAAAACTGTTCCGTCTATTGTTAGCGTATTTGCTGGAAGAATTGCTGATACGGGAATCAATCCTGAATATATTATAAAATACGCTGTAGATTATTGTAGTATGAATAATGTTCAAGTGTTATGGGCATCATCACGAGAAATGTACAACGTCTATCAAGCAGATGAATTGGGAGTAGATATTATTACTCTTACTCCCGATTTAATTAAAAAACTAGAATTAAAAGGTAAAGATTTAGAACTTGTTTCGCAAGAAACAGTAAAATTATTTTATGATAACGCCTTACGGTCAGGATATGTTTTATGAATTTGCAAGTTAGCGGTATTTATTGTATAGAAAATATAAAAAATAATAAAAAATACATTGGCAGATCGCAAAACATTAGAAACAGATGGTATACTCATAGATCGTCGCTAAAACGTGGTGACGATAGTGTTTTATTGCAACAAGCTTGGAATGAATTTGGAGAGGGGAACTTCAAGTTATGGATTATAGAAGAATGTGATAAATCGCAGCTTTATGAAAAAGAAATTTATTATATTGAAGAATTTCAAACTAGAAATATAAATTATGGGTATAATTTTACAAAAGGTGGAAGCGGAACAAATGGACTGATTCATACAGATGAAACAAAGAAAAAAATATCTGAAAGTGAAACCGGAAAAATAATATCAGATGCAACTCGACTAAAAATGTCCGCGGCAGGTAAAAATAGAAAATCTTCCGAATCTACGAAATCGAAAATTTCTAAATCTTTAATGAGTAATAAAAGAAGATTAGGAACTCATCAATCCGAAAAATACAAATCTAAATTATCTGTCGATTTGCAAGGTGTAAAAAGAAAATATGATGGTACGAGTAAATATGTGGGAGTTTATCTAGTAAAGAAAAAGTATTGGATAGCCAGAATTGTAATTAAGACAAATAAAATACACATCGGTACTTTCGCAACCGAAATTGAGGCAGCAATGGCATATAATGAAGTTGCACTAGATTTTCTAGGATGGAAAGCAAGATTGAACACCATTTTCAAAGAAGAAATTGAGAAATTGTGGGAGAGCGAATGAAACGATTACTTCTTACAATGGGAGGAAAAGAACAGGGTTTTAGCCGACATAATTCTGAGGGTCTATTCAGAAACTATAATGCTGAAGCAGATCGCTTACTCGATAGTGGTAAAAGCTGGAATTTGGAATGCGTAAAATTTGATAATTCTTTCATTTTAAATTCAAAATATTATCCTGAACATAAGGATGTTTTAGATAAAGTTTCTTTTGGGTTTGCATTCCGCATTATTGAAATTTATGAAACAATTCAAACTTTAAATGAAGGGGATTCAATTCTGTTTTTAGATTCAAATCATGTTATAACTAAAGACCCATCAATTTATTATGACATTGCTGGAAAACATGGGGTATTTATCCATGATCATATTTGGGTTTATTATCCCAATAAAGATTGGACAAGGCGAGATACCTTTATTAATATGGATTGTGATAGCGAAAAGTTTTGGAATGCGCCTCAATGCCAAGGAAATGTTTTTTGCGTTTCCAAAAATGACTATACAATGAAATTTTTAAAAGATTGGTTAGATTGTGCCTTAAATCCTAAAATTATGTTTGGAGAAGGCAAGCATTCAAATTTCCCAACATTTAAAGAACACAGACACGATCAATCGATTTATTCTGTTCTTCGAGAAAAATATGGATTTCCCTATGTAAACCGAAGTCAAAATGTTTGGCTTGAATATGTTGCCGCTGAAATGCCAATGATTGAAACAACTAATGAAGAAGATCGAACGATGAATTTATGGAGAAAAGAAATAGACTCAGAGGAAAATAAGTAAGGGATTTAATTTAGGGTTATGGTTGGGTGTGGTGAGTTTTGGTATGGTATGGTCTTATGAGATATGGAGATATGGGGCATGGTACGCTCCAGTAGGGTAAGGTAAAACAAGGTTATGTAAAATTCATCCTTGACCAATTTCAACATGTTTGATAAACTATCTAAGTGCTAATTACACGAATAATTTATAAACAAATAAAGATAATAAATAAAAAGGAGATTTTTCATTATGTATCAAGTAAAAACAGTAGTTCAAGGCGTTTCCCCTCTTTTGCATCATCGTTTTCCTATTCCTAATTATGAAGACATGAACAAAGGCGGCACTCGTTCAACTGGCGCAAAAGATTATAGTCAACAATGGCGAGAAAGTCTTTATGTTGAGAACGGAATGGTTTATCAGCCAGCCTCGCATTTTGAACTTTCTATGACTAAGGCAGCGGCAAGCTTTAAAGTCACGGGTAAACGTGGTAAAACTTATAAAGATTTGGTTGCGGCCAATGTTTTTATCGATCCTGAAAAAATTCCTTTCGGAATTATTGAACCACAAGAATTAGACACGGACGCAGATAAGGAACTATATCTTGATTTACGTCCAGTTGTTATTCAAAGAGCAAGAGTTGTTAGAATTCGTCCTGCTTTTAAACCTGGATGGAAATTAGAATTTACTATTAATGTTATTGACGATGAACTTCCCGATGGAATTCTTCAAGACGTTTTGATTCTCGCGGGCAAGGCGGTTGGAATTGGTGATTATCGTCCTAAATTTGGAAGATTTTCAGTGATGCACTTTGAGGTTTTAGAGTAAGAAATTTGAGGTTATGGTGCGGTAAGGTCGGGTGTGGTACGGTAAGGCCTGATGAGGTGAGATAGAGTGTGGTAAGGTGATGTATGGTAAGGTAAGGTGAGGTATGGTGAGGTGCGGTAAGGATAATTTTATAATTTGAGGATATTACAATAAAAAACACAATAACAAAAACATTCTTCACGCTAGAAGAATATTCTAAACTTCAATTTCCCTGGTATGAACGTCCATCTGTTCATTTGTGGCGAGTTTTGAGACAGTATGTATACTTGAGAGATGAAGGAAAATGTCAATATTGTCAACAACAAGTGGAATTAACAGATTGTCATATTCATCATGCGTTAGAATTATCGCAAGGTGGTACAAATCATCCTAGTAACTTAAAGGTATCTTGTAAAGATTGCCATAAAAAAATACATCCTTTTATGATGGACGCGCGAGATAAAATGAAATTGCAAGATGGTTTTGGAGATAGAATAGAATAAATTTGAGGTTGAGGTTCGGACTGGTAAGGTATGTTCAGGTGACGTGAGGTATGGTGAGGTATGGTGAGGCTAATTAAATTATGTGGAGATTTAATCTATGTTAAAAAATAAAACAGTTGGTATAATTCTCCCAATACATAATCAAACAGAAATTATTGAGAAAATAATTCAAAATATTTTTATTAATTCATCTGAAAACGTTAAAGAATTAATTGTTATTTTAGATAATTGCAATAAAGAATCGAAATCAATAATATATAAAACTTTAAATTTGAATTCCAGTAATGGTAAGATTCAAATAAAAACGTTCGAATCTGATTCTGATCTTTATGAGGTAAAAAGTTGTAATTTAGGATTCAAGAATTCGTCTTGCGATTTTCTGCTCAACGTTCAAGACGATATGTTAATAACCGAATTCGAATTTGATCGAAGATTATTAAAACCGTTTGACATTGTTCCTGCACTTTTAGGGGTTAGCGCAAGAGATGCAGTAGATGTAAAAATTGTAAATAATAAAATTGAATTTTTTAATATTTTTGGAAAAGATGTAAATTCACTTAGAAACATTCTAGGTATCAGAGATATATGCAATCGTGGGCCTTTAATGCTAGATCATCGAAAATTACAGGAATTAGGCTATCTTGATGAATCGTTTGCGCCTCTGTTTCAAGATGATACGGATTTAGGATTTAGGAGTTATAGAAAAGGATATTTGATGGGTGCTTATGCATGTGATTATGAATCGCCTCTTGCATGGGGAAACACTAGAAAAAACCCACATAAGGCACAATGGTTTAATTCGATTGAACAAAGAAATTTAAATTATATTATTGAAAGACATAGTGATTTAATTTTGACGGATAAACATGGATTTGAAATGGAGTTAAAATAACATGATTTCTTCAGTTTCAATTATCATTGCCTGTTATAATGGTTCACAATATCTTGAAGATACCATTAAATCAATCACTAATCAGGAGTATTCTAAAAATCACATTCAAGTTGTTTTTGTAGATGATGCGTCAACTGATAATTCTTATTCGTTAATTTTCGATTTTGTAGAGAAATATCAAATTAATAAATTCTTGCCTCTTTATAATAAAGAAAATTTGGGAATTACAAGAACCAAACAGCATGGGTTTGAAGAATCCAGTGGTAAATATATAATGAGTTTAGATTGCGATGATTGGATAAGCCCCAATTATCTTACTGAAATGGTTAAGACTCTTCAAAATAATTCAGATAAAGATTATGCATATTGTGATACTGTATATCATTTTCCAGATGGGAAAGAACACAGATTTTTTCAACCAGAATTTAATCTTATTCGTTTAATTGAAAATAATTTTATATCTTATGCGACATTGATGAAAAGAGATGCATTTTTAGATACGGGCTATGATTTGAACAATCGTGGACACCACGAAGATTATCATTTGCATTTGAGGCAAGCTAGAAAAGGCCATTTTGGAATTCATTGCCCATTGCCACTTTTCCATTACAGAATCCACGATAAACAATCTATTCAAAGCGGAGAAGTAAAAAATAATGACGAATTATTTAAATCATATTTTATAACTCAAATGCCAGAATTGTTCCCTGAAAATTGGTTGCCTATTGCAAAAGAAAAATTAAAAGGATTACCCGATAATTTTATGAGTTTATATGGAAAAGAATTTGAAAACGTAGTTAGTCAGAAAGGATTAAAATAATTTATGGAAAACCCATTAGTTACTATCATTATTACAACTTATAATCGTCCTAAATTTTTACCCATTGCTATTCAAAGTGTTATTAATCAACTATATACAAATTGGGAATTAATTGTAGTAAACGATGCTGGACAAGATGTAAAAGAGATTGTTGATAGTTTTAGTGATCATCGTATTGTCTACATTTTAAAAGAAAAAAATGCTGGATTAGGAGCGGCAAGAAACACAGGAATCGAAAACGCTCATGGACAATATGTATGCTTTTTAGACGACGATGATCAAATCTATCCTCAACATTTCTTGCTATTGGTAAAATTTATGCAAGAAAACGATTATAAAATTGCTTATACGGATGCTGTATGTCATGTTTTACAAAAACAAAACGATTCAGATAATTATATTGTAACTAATCGGGTAATTCCTTATTCGATTGATTATGATCCTGATATGCTTTTATATCAAAACATTACTCCTGTTTTATGTGTAATGTATGAATTAAACGAAGTTACTCAAAACATTAAGCTAGATGAAAACGCGCGGGTTTATGAAGATTATATTTTGTGGCTTGAGTTAACTAAACATTATGATATGCATCATTTAGCAATTCCTACTTGCATGTATACGTTTCGTCAAGATGGTTCTACAATGTCTAGTAGTCGAAATGAATTTACCACAATGTTACCCGGAATTTATGCAGAGACATATAAACGAGCAAAAGATCAAGTTAAAGTCTGTAATATCATGAACCAAATCCTTGTACAGCGTGGTTTACAACCCATGTTTCAAATTGGCTGACATATTGACAACTACAATATTTTTGGTATAATATTCTCATTAGACACAAATAAAAAAGTGTCTAAATAATTTATAAAGAATAAAATGGGTTCTCAATGGAATATATCTTCATCTGTAAAGAATGTAATAAACAATTTAGCATAGTAACTGCAATTGGAACAATTGCCACAAGTCAAATTAATTGTCCCGATTGTAAAAGTTTTAATATTAAACGAAAATGGTTTGCTACACCCGTTCATTTTAAAGGAAAAGATTTTACAAAAGGAAACGGGGAAAAATAGTATGCATAATGTAACAATACATCAATTAACTTCAATAAACGGAAGTGCTTATTTAAATGTGATAAATAAGGAATATGGAAAAGTTGATTTGTGGACTTACTTAAATATTAAAAATCCTGCATATTTAATTCAAGATAAAAACATTCTTCGTATAATTATTTTTGACAGTGAAGATTATGCTAATGAGTGGTTAGATAAATTTGAGGGCGCTTATGAAAAAATTCAAAGAATAAATCCTCTTGTTTGATAAACAATAATAAAGTTATCTATGTTATATAAAGGAGAATAATAAAAAAAATGAAAGGGTTTATCAATTTTCTAATCACAGGGGTTTTATTTCTAACCTTTGGAAGTTTGCTTTTTTCTAGCGTTCCCAATATGCTTGCTGGTTCAGTACTTGGATTACAGCCAGGAACAGTGTCGTACATCATCAAAAGCTGTGTGATGGGAAAATGCGGATTCGAAATTTGGGAATTGAATAACTATCAATTATTTTTAGGGCCACTCGGAGAAGGTTACGGATAGTTTGTAACTGATGTAACGAATTCTCAAATTGTTGCTCAAAATATTCTTTCCACTGGTGGAAATTATACAAGCGCAGAAACGATGACTACTCTTACTACAGCGCTTAAAGATGGTGGATGGCAAAAAGTTCCTACGCGAGAAGCAACTTTCGGAGTTAGGGGATGTATTGCCGCCGCTGGTGCATTGATCGCAAAGATGCGTTTACGCAGACGATTGTATGTTAGAGGATAAATACAAATATGAACATAGGAAAAAGATATAAAATGTTATTTTCATCGTATTATTACTTGGCTCATATCGTTTTCTATAATTGGTTATTGAAATTTGTAAAGGAAAATTGGATTTTCTATAAGTGGATTATCAATTATGGGCAATGGATTTTAAATCAAGAATTAAAAACGTTTCATGTTGTTTCTTCAATTAATAACACTCTTATTGAAGAAGAATAAAAAATTATAGGTAAAAAAGGATAATAATATATAATAATATGACTGGTGAAGAAAATAAAAGTACTGGTGAAAAAGAAAAATTTACTGTATCGTTTGTTTTTGCAGACAAACCCCAAGAATATAATACATCGAATTGGAGAATGGTCATTCCCGCCAAAGCATTAGCCGCGGCGGGATATGGGGTTTCATTAATACCGATACAATTATTTCAGGAAAACACTAAGGAATGTGTTGATACGATCAACAATTCACATGTTGTAGTTGTTGAAAGAAATTATATCGGAGATGTTCTTACTCAAATGGCTTATTGGAAAGTCAGAGCGAGAACCATTATTTTAAATTGGGATGACGCTTATCATTGCATTGAAGAAAGCAATATCAGTTATCCATATTGGAAAGATGGAACCATTACGGTTGTTGAAAAAGAAGAGGATAAAGAAGTAGAAAAGAAATTACATATTTTTCCTCACCCGTTTGATCAGTTTATATGGGGGCTGAAAATGGGACACGCCGCAACATTACCATCTAAACAATTGATGCGACATTATGAACCTTATATTCCAACCTATTATGTGCCTAATTATTTTGAAACTAAAAACTATATCGACATTCCCAAGACAGAAAGAGACTTCATAACAATAGGGTGGGGAGGATCGGTTAGCCATGTTCAGAGTTTTAGGGAAAGTGGAGTTTTAGAAGCAATTAAAAATATAGTAAATGTAAGACCAAATGTAAAAATTATGATTTGCGGCGACAAAAGAAATTATGATTTATTAGAAATTCCAGAAGATAGAAAAATATTTCAAGAATACATTCCTTACGAACAATGGGGAAAATTACTTGCAGAATCTTTTGATATTGGCATTGCGCCATTAGCAGGAGATTATGATAATTATAGAAGTTGGATTAAACCCGTTGAATATTGTCTGACTCAAACTCCTTGGATTGCATCAAGTGGGCCAGCCTACAATGATTTAGAACAATATGGTAAACTAATTAGTAACACTCAAGAAAACTGGACAGATGCTTTATTATTTACAGTAGACAATCTTGAGCAAGAAAAAGAAAAATGTAAAAATGAACCTTATAAATTTGGTCTTTCTACTGATGTAAATGTAAATGTAGAAAACATTGCAGATACCTATAGAACAATCGCTAGGGTACACGGGAAAATAAATTTGAAATAAAGGAATATGAAATGAATACTTTGATTCAGAAATTTAGAAAATGGATTTATAAATCTTTATTAGGAATATTTATATTTATGTTGATTTCTGCTTTTACAATTGGAAGCAGTAGATTTATTCTGAATTTTATTGAAAAATTTATGGCTTCAATGAATTAACGACTGGTTAAATTTGATAATGTTGGTTCTTGACTTTTAGTTTATTTTGATGTAAAATAGGCTTAATATAAATAAGCCTATTTAAAAAAAGAGAGACAATTTTATGAAAACATTTACATCACATTTTGAATTTATCCCCGAAATAAAGCAATATGCTGACATTATTAGGTCTAGCAAGAGTATTCATACTCAGTCTGGATATTTCTCTTCTATTGATCGCTTTCTTTCTTTTCTTGAGGTATCTTCTTTTGATGATATTCGTAAAATCAAAATTGATCAATGTGAAGATTTCAAATTGAATTTAATTAATTCTGGATTGCAAGAAAAAAGTGTAAATACACACTTGCGTAATTTAAAAGCTTTTTTTACTTATTTAGTTGATCATAACAAGATTTTTGAATCTCCACTTAATGTAGTACCTCTCATGAAAGAGCCAAAGAAAAAACGTTCAATATTTTCTAAAGAAGAGATGGGTAAAATTTTAGGTGTTTGTGATACCGTTGAAGAACAACTAATGTTTCTTTTACTAATAAACCTTGGCCCTCGAAGAAGCGAATTGGTTAATCTTAAAATTTCAAATATTGTGTTTTTAGATGACTGTGTTCAGATTGGAATTTTCGGAAAAGGTGAAAAATTCAGAAATGTATTTTTGTATTCGAAAAAAGCAATTGAAATTTTAAAACAACACTTAAATTCTAAAACGTCTAAATCTGATTATCTTTTTGAGTCTAATCATAATAAGCCATATGCTACAGAAACAATTAGAGTAAGAATCAAAAATTGGATGAAGATTGCCGGAATTGATGAAGAAAGAATAAAATTGTTGACTCCTCACTCTTGCAGGAGAACAACGGCAATAACATTATTAGATGAAGGTGTAGATGCTTATGCAGTAAAGGGAGTGTTAGGGCATGAAAGTTTAAATACAACATTGTTATATCTACAACATACTGACAAAACAACTCAAAACGCCATGAAGAATATTTCTTTTGGATAGGAAAAAATGAATATAAAACTAGAAGACAATAAGATAATATTAGAAATTTTAGCAGATGTTGTTTTTAAAAATAGGGAAAGCGATGATGCCATTCCCTTAAGAGTTATCAACGTTGATAAAATGACGCAATGGATTAATAACGATGCTCACTCTCAACTTGAATTAGAGATGTGCATTAATCAAATTTTATTGAATGCATACGAACATGCAGAGGCATGGATTGAAGGCATTATTGTAGATAAAACAAATATGGAAGAAAGGATTTAAATAATAAAATGGCAATTTCATGGATTAATAGCAATGTTGAAAGTAATGTCAAAGGAACGCTTACGATTTCTTGCGATACTGTAAATTATCATTCTCTTGGCGATGCATCTTTAACATTAAAATATAACCCACCAGAAAATCAATATGTTCCTAAACGAATTATTTATAGTGGAAAAACAACAGTTGTTTTTTGGCAAGATGGAACAAAGACGGTTGTACGATGTGCAGAGGGTGAAGAATTCGTTCCCGAAATTGGTGTAGCAGAAGCAATTGCTGAAAAAGTATTTGGCGGTAGCCGTAGTAAATTTATTAAAGCTGTAAATCGGGGATATCGTCAACCCGCAACAGAAGAAGAAAAACAACAACTTTTAAAAGAAAAAGCTGAATTGAAAACAAAAAAAGTATTAAAAAACTCTAAAGCGAATACTAAATAAAATGGGACGTAAAAAGAAATCTGTTGTCGAAGCAGAATTGGTAGAAAAATCAAAAGTGGTTTTTGATCGTTCTAAGTATGAAATAGTCGAAGTACAAAGTTTTAAAGGAATTAAAGAATTATTAGAACGTCCAAGTTATAATTTTTCAGGTGACTTAGGACAAGCAATCAATCAATACGAAAGCAAAGGAAAGAAAATTTCAAAAATCTATCATTGGGTTACGGCAAGTCAAATAGCAATTATTGGTGATTGAATTAATAGAAAGGTAAATAAATGTGTGTAAATAATAATTATGATGTATCCAGAGATTGAGGAAGAACTTAAAAAAATAGAAGAAATTTTACGAACAATACAAATAGAATTAAATTATTGCGATGTTGGCGAAATAGAAAATATTCTATTTCAAATATACAATAATGGTTATGATCGAGGCTATTTGAATGGATCGGGAAAAATAATAAATAAATAATAATATGATATCATTTACAGAATATATACAAAATAATTATAATATGCCCGTTGATAATTTAAAAATAAATGAGGCGCTTAAAGGCATTAAATATTGTATTAAAAATAAAATTCCAATTTTATTAATGGGAAATGGCGGTTCGGCATTTTCGGCGGCTCATTTTGCTCAAGATATTAATCATTCGTTAGGTGGAAATGCAATATCATTAACGGACAATTATGGATTAGTAACAGCTATTGCAAACGATTATGGTTATAAACATGTTTTTGAACATCAGTTAGAAGCATTTCATTATAATAATAAATCAATAATTCCTTTAGTAATTGCTATTTCGTATAGTGGTCAATCGAAAAATATTTTATGGGGTGTAGAAATTGCTCGTTGTTTTAAATTTCCAGTATTAAGTTTTACAGGAAACAATGGTGGTAAATTAGCTGAATTATCCAATTTAAATATCAATATTCCATCTGACAATATTTATGCTGTAGAATCAACTCATTCGATATTATTTCATTATTTTATTGACACTTTAAACAATGGCGATAACGATAATGATATTGTATTTGT
>Ga0209417_1002143_pt1 | contig 32213 bp, 29 predicted proteins | sample RifGroF2_FD_184002 | JGI IMG/M metagenome (GOLD analysis project Ga0209417, IMG submission 184002) | Groundwater microbial communities from Rifle, Colorado, USA - Groundwater F2 (SPAdes) (version 2) | ecosystem: Environmental > Aquatic > Deep subsurface > Groundwater | place: Rifle, Colorado... | reverse complement strand
AAGGTGCAATATCGCATGTTCAATACCACCAACATATTGATCAACCGGCAACCAATAATCAGCTCGCTCATCCAACATTGCCCGATTTTGGTCATTACAGCAATAGCGCGCGTAATACCAGGACGACTCCATAAAAGTATCAAAAGTATCGGTTTCGCGTACTGCCTGTCCTCCACATTTAGGACAAGTTACTTCTAAAAAACCAGGTAAAGATTTCAAAGGCGAACGTGGATCATTTAAAGTTACATCTTCCGGTAAAATCACTGGCAAATCTTGCTCTGGAACTGCTACAGAACCACATTTTTGACAATTAATAATTGGAATTGGTGCTCCCCAATAGCGCTGCCTTGAAATACCCCAGTCACGCAAGCGATACTGTGTTTTACACGCCCCTAAACTATTTTCTTCTAAATAAAGTCCGATTTTCACTATCGCTTCTTCTGAAGTAAGATCACTGAAAATTCCTGAATCGTGCAAAATACCATATTCAGTAAAAGATTCTTTACTAAAATCCCAAGCAACACCGCTTTTTTCCTGAATAACAGGTTTAATTGGCAAAGAATATTTTTGTGCAAAAAGAAAATCTCTTTGGTCATGCGCAGGAACTGACATTACCGCGCCGCTACCATATTCCATCAAAACAAAATTAGCTGTCCAAATTGGTATAATTTCTTTAGTTAAAGGATGAATGGCTTTAAGTCCTGTGTCCAAACCTTCTTTTTCCATAGTTGCCAAATCAGCTTCAGCAACTTTTATATTTTGATATTTTTTACAAAACTCAGCTAAAACACTATTATTTTCGGCAGCAAGCAACACCAAAGGATGTTGCGGCGCGAGTGCCAAATAAGTTACGCCAAAAAGAGTGTCGGGACGGGTAGTAAAAACTGTAATTTTTTCTGGCGCCTCTTGCAAAGGAAAATTTATGATTGCGCCATGAGAACGCCCAATCCAATTTGCCTGCATGGTACGCACTTCCTCAGGCCAGCCAGTAAGTTTATCCAAACAATCTAATAATTCATCAGCATAAGCAGTTATCTTCAAAAACCACTGCTCAATTTCGCGTCTCTCAACCAACGCCCCCGAGCGCCAACCGCGCCCATCAACAACTTGCTCATTGGCTAAAACGGTTTGATCAACCGGATCCCAATTCACAGCGGATTTTTTCTTATACACTAAGCCTTTTTCATACATGCGTAAAAATAGCCACTGTTCCCAATGGTAATATTCTGGCTTACAAGTGGCGAGCTCACGATCCCAATCAACGGCAAACCCCAGTCTTTGCAACGTCACACGCATTTCTGCAATATTCTGATACGTCCAGGCAGCTGGTGATAAATGTCGTTCTAAAGCGGCATTTTCAGCTGGCAAACCAAACGCATCCCAGCCCATCGGCTGTAAAACATTTTTACCTAGCATACGTTGATAACGAGCAATCACATCACCAATCGTATAGTTACGCACATGCCCCATATGAATTTGCCCACTTGGATAAGGCAACATCGACAAACAATAAAACTTTCCCTTAGCATTATCCTCTTTTGCCGCAAATTTCTTTTCATCATTCCATTCGGCTTGAATTTGTAATTCTATTTTCTGCGCTGCGTAATTTTCTTGCATAAAAAACCCAAAAAGATATGTAAATTAAATTGCGTTATAAATCAATCGGTTGTAGAAAAATCATCGTAAGTGCTTAAAAACCATGGGCAAATCACAAAAATTTGCGTAGCCACAAGTCCGTAGCCGCAAGCTTTAGCTTGCGTCTTCATTATTATGTACGCATATGATTTAACATGTATTTTGACGCAGGCTAAAGACCTGCGGCTACGTAATCGTGCTTATAATACCCGAACTTTTTGAGAAGTTACAAACCATCTACTTTTTGCCAAAACCTTTCAATAACTTGGTACAGTATAAAATAATTTAAGGAATAAACATAAATAGTTTATTCTTTTTTATCCCACAATATCACTAATTCAATTACACTTTGATACTGCGCTAAAAAATAAACTGAACATGGCTATTGCTATTGCTTTTGGCATTGTGATTATGGCAATAATAAAGAAAAAGAAGAAACACAAAATCATGCACACACTGATTTCCTTAGATAATCTACCATTGCTAAAATTGATGGATCCTCCATATCTTGCCTGTTAACTTGTAGTTTTTTGCGAATCTGACTAAAAAGTTCGGCAGCATCGATTTTACTTTGGTTCCAATAAGGCTTTTTTAACATCCATTCGTATCTTGGAAATAAATGAAAATGTACATGACGTGTTTCTTCACCAAGACTCACGATATACATTCTTTCTACACCATCTAAACCAGTCAAAATTCTAGAACAATCCCGCATAAGTAATGCTATTTTTTCGCACTCTGGAGTAGAAAAATCGTGATAAAATTCGACATGGCGTCGTGGAAATAAAATCAAATAGCCGGGAATTTTAACGTCTAAATTATGCGCAAGAACAACATGTTCATCAGCATAAATAATTCCTCCTGGAGGAATAGTTAATTCTTTAACTATTTGGCAACATACACAATTTTGACTAGATAAGGACATAGTAGTTTTTACCCTTTAGCGCGCGTCACACCAATGACAGTCGGAATATTGCTAATATGACGCAAGATTCTCTCCAAGTGAGAAAGGCTTTTAACCTGAACCAACAAAACAACTAAAGAATACCCAGAACTACGCTCTTGAACGCGCACATCGCAAATATTTGCTTCCGCTGCAGAAACAGCATGTGCTAAAGCAGCTAAGGCTCCGCGTTGATTAGCTATCTCCACATTAATTGCCGAAATAAATTCCCCTTTAACATCATCAGCCCATAAAACTGGCAAATACATTTCCGATTTACAATTCAGCTTTTCCAAAGTAGTACAATCCTTTTTGTGTATAACAAGCCCATGCCCGGCCTGCAAATAACCAACAATTTGATCACCAGGGATCGGATAACAGCAATGAGCAAAACTAACTGCCATTCCGTCTGCACCCTTGATGATTAGTGGCTTTACTGACTCTACTTGCGTAAGCTTGGTTTTATCCTCTAAAGAAGGTGATCCATCGCTAATTAAATGATGTGCAACAAAAATGGGGATGCGATTACCAAGACCAATATCACCGTAAAGATCTTCAATTTTCTGCATATGCCATTCAGTTAAAATACTTTTCAATGTATTAACAGAAATCGCACTAAGAGAACTACCCAAGTCCGCCAAAGATTTTTCCAACAATTCCTTCCCTAACTCAACTGCATCAGAATGTTTTTGCGTCTTTAGGAAATTATGGATACTGCTACGTGCGCGCCCAGAAACAACAAAATTAAGCCAGGCTGGGTTAGGTTTTGCTTCAGGCGTTGTGATAATAGAAACTGTTTGTCCACTCTTTAAAACAGTAGACAAAGGGATAAATTGTTGATCGATTTTTGCCGCAACACAAGTGTTACCAACATCGATATGAACTGTATAGGCAAAATCAACTACTGTAGCCCCTTTGGGTAACTCTACAATATTGCCGCGTGGAGTAAAAACATAAATCTCATCAGGAAATAAATCCGTTTTAACATTATCAATAAACTCCAAAGAACCAGCCGTACTCTGTTGCATTTCCAAAAGATTAGTAATCCAGCGTTGAGCACGTAACTGCGGATCTCCAATGTCTTCATCTTTATCTTTATTATTCACAGAAAACCAATGCGTTACAATACCGTGGTTTGCCATACTATCCATAGCATACGTACGAATCTGCAACTCAATAGGCATTCCTTCCTGTCCAAATAAAGACGTATGTAAAGACTGATACCCATTAAATTTAGGAATAGCAATATAATCCTCAAATTTACCGAGAATAGGTTTGTATAAACTATGCACTATACCCAAAACAAGATAGCAGATGTCGTTTTCCGGTACTAAAATACGAAATGAGTAATTATTGGTAGCTTCCTTGAAAGAAAAATGATAGCGCTGCATCCTTCGATAAATACTGTATAGATGCTTCTCACGCGGTAAAATTGTAAATTTTTGCAAAGAATGTGCCGTTAAAGCTGTAAAGATATTTTTTTCTATCTCATCCACAATTTGCTGCCGCTCCAAACGCATCTTGGCTACCGCTTCTTGCAAAATTTTGCATCGATGAGGATAGCGAGCAGCGAAACTCAGCTCTTCTAATTCAACACATATTTCATGCATACCAAGTCGACTGGCTATTGGAGCATAAATATCTAAAGTTTCACTGGCAATGCGTCTCTTTCTATCTGGAGCTAAAGACCCCATAGTACGCATATTATGCAAACGATCGGCTAGCTTGATAATAATTACGCGAATATCCCGAGACATCGCCAAAACCATTTTTCGAAAACTTTCCGATTGCACTTCAGCCCGACTCAAAAATTCCATTTGCGATAGCTTTGTAACTCCATCCACCAACTCAGCAACAGGGGTGCCAAACGCACTAATGATTTTTTCTTTACCAATGCTAGTATCTTCAACAACATCATGCAAAAAAGCTGCAATAATGCTGTCTTGATCAAGATGCATGTCAGCCAAAATGGTGGCTACAGCTAAAGGATGGATTAGATAAGGCTCCCCGCTATCTCTTTTTTGCCCCTCATGAGCTTCACTGGCAAACGCATAAGCCTTATAAATCTGCGCAATTTGAGGCTCTTCCAGATAAGTTAATTTCGACTTTAAATCTTCAAAAAGAGACATAAAATAATTAAATTATTCCTTATCATCTATATTTGATTCAACTGTTTCTTCTGCCTCTACCTGCGTAGTTGCACGTCGAATTTCCACCATATCATCTTCCCTAACTGTGCTTATCCCAGCAGCCAAATCAGCATCGGCTTTAGCAAAAATTTCTTCTTTTTCAGGTTTGCGCTGCTTACCACTCAACATATTAATATCAATACACCCTTCAGCAATTTCACGCAAAGCCAACACTGTGGGTTTATCGTGTTCTTCAGCAACAAATGATTTACCGCCACGAGCCAATTGCCGAGCACGCTGTGCTGCCACTAAAATTAATTCAAAACGATTAGATATTTTTTCCAAACAATCTTCAACAGTCACACGAGCCATACAATTAACCTCTTTAATTTTTTATGTAATCAAAATATTTAAATAAAAATAGCTTATTATTTTACCATCACAGGATATATAAAACAAATTTCTTTTAAAATCAATGTATTAAAAATTCAGCTAGCAATTTTTTATGTTTCACAGCTTGACGATGACATTTTAAACGCTGTGCCAAAATAATATTTTTCAGATCCATCAAAGCCTGATCAAAGTTATCGTTAATTACCAAGTAATCAAACTCATTATAATGCTGAACTTCGCTATCAGCCTTCAATAAACGATCCGCAACAATCTCAGCACTATCTCGATTTCTTGTCTCCAGGCGATGTCGCAGAATATCTCGTGACGGCGGCAATAGAAATACACTCACAACTGATTCAGGCATAGCTCTGCGCACTTTTTGCGCTCCTTGCCAATCGATATCAAGAATAACATCTTTACCAGATTGTAATTGCTCCAAAACCCAACGTTGTGATGTCCCATAGTAATGACCAAAAACTTCCGCATATTCCAAAAATTCCTTCGCCGCAATCATTTCTTCAAAAGCATTTTTTTCAACAAAAAAGTAACTTAGATTCTCCTTCTCACCGAAACGCATTGGTCTTGTCGTATGTGAAACCGAAATACAAATGTCCAAAATAGAGCCAGCCAAAGCATTAGCCAAGCTGGTTTTGCCCGTACCGGAAGCCGCTGCTATAATAAATAATGATCCTGTATAACCCATCTTCTAAAAACCAAATTAATAAAAAAAAGATTGACGCTTATCAAATTTTAAAATTATTCTAAATTTTGCACCTGCTCACGAATTTGCTCAAGAAAAACTTTAATATCAATAGCTGATTTTGTGATCTCTACATCTGCAGACTTCGATGCCATAGTGTTAGTTTCACGATTTAGCTCCTGAACTAAAAAATCCAATTTTTTACCGACCCCACCTCCATTAGCCAATATTCTTCGCATATCTTGCAAGTGAATCTCCAACCGATCCAGTTCTTCGGTAATATCAACTTTATGTGCAAACAAAACCATTTCCTGCTCCAAACGGTTGCCATCCAATTCTGCTTTAATTTCCGCAAATTTAGTCAATATCTTCCGTCTCTCCGTATCCAACATTACAGGCAATCGTTGTTTGATTTTAATCGCTTCTAAAACTATCGTTTGTATTGTTTTTTCAATAACCAACCGTAACGCCAAGCCTTCCCTTTCCCGCGCCGTCACCAACTCCTGCGCTGTCTTTTTCAATAAAGAAAGTATCGCCTCATTAACTGGCTGTACATCAATTTCTTTTTTTTGCAACACATCTGGCCAAGCCAAAATTGCCATCGGATCAATTGCTACAGAACCAGATAATTTTTGACCAACTTGATTTGCATTCTCAATCAATTGACTTACTAAATTTTCATCAATCTGTAACTGACGATTCGCAACATGAGTTATTTGATAACGTAAATAACAATCAATACGTCCACGCTCCAAATGTCCACGCAGTATTTCCCGTATCCCCATTTCTAAAGCACTAAAAATTTCCGGTAACCGAAAATTCAAATCTAAATACCGATGGTTAACGGCACGTATTTCCCAAGTAAATGCACCCCATTCGTTATGGTCACTGCATCTGGCAAAGGCGGTCATACTTTTAATTGTGGATGTCATATTTAATAAAAATTTTAAATTTTATAAAAAATATCCATATTTTTTACCTTGTGGGTTAGCTTTAATATTTTAATTTTACGATCCTGCAAAATTAATGAATTTCAAACATTTAGAATCACTGCGCGATGAATTATATTGCAAATTATATTTGCATAATAACCAAATTGTTTACAAAATATAAGTACTATTATTTTTTAAATTTTTCAAGCTGCTTTCACCAGCTTTATTTAATTTCACTTAGTTTATTAAATTACCGGAGTAAAAAATGCATCTTGGTACCATACTTGCAAATACTGGCTACTTTTTAGCTTTAGTCAATCCTGCCAGTAAAATTCTTCTTCTTGCCAGCGAACAACCGCCTTTCACCAAGAAAGAAATTTTTTCCCTGTCATGGCGTTCCTCCGTTGCCGCTCTTCTTATTTTATCAGTTTTCACAAGCATAGGCAGTTTTTTACTTGTCACTATATTTCATGTCCAAATTTATTCTTTAAGTGTCGCTGGTGGTATTATCATCTTTATTGTTGGTCTTAGTGCTGTACAACAAGGTAAATTTATTTCTACCGATGCATCCTCAGGAAATCAAATAGCTGATCTTTCTATTGTCCCGCTTGCGGCTCCACTAATAGCTGGACCAGGCGTTATAACAGCTGCCATCTACGCTACTTCAATTTACGGTAAAAATGTCACTATCCTTTGCCTTACCCTTGCTCTTGGGGTTAATTTCATTTTAATGCTCCTATCTTTACCCATAGGGAAAAGCATGGAAAAGGTTCATGCTACAGGACCAATGATCAGAATTACAGGTTTAATTGTAACAGCTGTTGCTGTACAAATGATATTCGCCGGATGTGGCACTTGGTTAAAAGTAACTTTGTCATCAATTGCACAGTAAATGCAATTATTTAAACCACTAAAAACGCTAGCATAAAATATGCTGCTTTAAAAAACATAAAATACGTGCAATATCTATAAGTTGTGTTAATTTAGTATGGAAATTATTCATCAACTGTAACTATTTACCCTTAAATTATATTATTAAGGTTTTTGTTAATTAACAAAATTAGATGGTTACAATTAACTCTTAAAAAGAAGGAGATTTTATGGTAATGAAAAAACTTAAAAAAGTTATAGCCGCTAAAAAAAAACCTGCAAAAGCAGTTAGCAAAAACCCAGCCGCTAAACCAGTTGCCAAACCAAGTAAAAAAATAACACAAATCGATAAGCCTTTTACAAAAGCAGAAATTGTTTCTTATTTGGCAGAATCTAACGGACTACCAAAAACAGAAGCCTTAAAAGTACTTGAATCTTTTACATGTTTGATAGAATCACATTTAAAAAAACGTGGTCCAGGTGAATTTGTTTTACCAAACGTTGCGAAATTCCGTGTCGTGCGTAAAGAGGCCAAAAAAGCCCGTCAAGGCATCAATCCATTCACTGGTGAATCGATGAAATATGCTGCAAAACCAGCACATAACGTCGTAAAAATTCGTCCTTTAAAAAAACTTAAAGACGTTATTGCTTAAAAAATTTTAACAACTTCGGATTCAAACCGATTTGTTTTAAAAAAACAAAAAACGGAAGATGAAAGTAAAACTACTCTTCCGTTTTTTTATGCCCTTTATTTACGCTGACAAAACCCGTAATAAGTTTTTATAATCCTCAGCAAGATCAAAATTGACAGCTACCAGTTCTTTGACTTTACGCTGCGCATGTATAACTGTAGCATGATCGCGCCCACCAAAAGCAGCGCCTATTTCTGGCAAACTATGATTGGTAAGCTCTTTTGCCAAAGCCATTGCTATTTGTCTTGGTCGAGCTAAAGAACGGTTTCTTCTCGCAGAAAGCAAATCAGCCACTTTAAGTTTAAAGTGCTCGGCAACAACTTTCTGAATATTTTCAATTGTAACCAGCCTGGCCTGTACCGCCAATAAATCTTTTAGGGCTGTGCGCGTAAAATCTAAAGTGATTTCCTGGCCCGTAAAATGCGCATTAGCAATAACACGCTTCAATGCTCCCTCCAGCTCACGTACATTAGATTGAATGTGTTTAGCAATAAAAAATGCCACTTCCGATGATAAATTAATATTAGATTTCTCTGCTTTACTTAACAAAATAGCTACACGCGTTTCCAACTCTGGCGGTTCAATAGCAATAGTTAAACCCCAACCAAAACGCGATTTCAAACGATCTTCCAAACCTTCAATTTCTTTTGGATAGCGATCACAAGTTAAAATAATCTGTTGCTGACCTTCAAATAAAGCGTTAAATGTATGGAAAAATTCTTCCTGTGATCTCTCTTTCCAGGCAAAAAACTGAATATCATCCAATAGCAAAGCCTTGCAGGAACGATAAAAACGCTTAAAATCATCGATGGTATTACGTTGCAAAGATTTAACCATGTCCGAAACAAATCGTTCTGAATGCAAATAAAGGACCCTAGCATTCGGATCACCTTGCAGTATAGAATTACCCACAGCGTGCATAAGGTGGGTCTTCCCCAAACCAACACCACCATAAATAAACAATGGATTGTAAGCTTTACCAGGATTAACGGCGACTTGCATTGCCGCTGCCTTTGCCAATTGATTAGATTTCCCTTCAACAAAATTGGCAAAAGTAAACCCTGTATTCAAGTTGCCAAATTTGGCAAAATTACCTTTTTCATGTTCTATATTCGGAGACGACACTAAGTCAGAGGTTCCCCCTCTTACTTCACAGGATTTTTTATTGTTAACAGCAGCAACAACATGAGGAATACAACCAACCTCTAATTTTAAATCCCAATTTTTTTTAAGAATAACCTGTAACTGTTCCTTAAGAAGCACTAAATACTTTTCTTTAACTTGGTCAAAAACAAAATAATTGGGCGCAAACAACACCAACGTATCTTCAGTCAAGAGCATCGGTTGCAACGGACGAATCCAGGTATTTAATTGCCCTTCGGGTAAAATAGCCGCTTCCTGTAATTGTTGTAAAAAATATCCCCAAGAATCTATCATATAATCGCTTTATTTGAATTTATCATTTTTCTGAAAACCATCCTTCCAAAATTAACTTCGCCGCAATGCTGTCCATTTTTTCCTGTCGCAACGCCTTGTATCCACCAGCAGAAAAAACTCTCTCTTTTGCTGTTTTAGTCGTCAATTGCTCATTTACCTCATACACTGGCATTTGATACCGATTGCGTAAAATTGCCGCAAAACGGCGCGCAAGCTTCGTGGTTCTATGTTCACTGCCATCAAGATCTATAGGTACTCCAACAATTAAAGCTACCGGTCGCCACTTTGCAACAATCTCATCCAGGTCAAACCAGTTTGGCACTCCATTTTTAGCATACAATGTTGTCAATGGCGTTGCTGTTGAAGTTATCCTTTGCCCAGTGGCAATACCAATCCGTTTCGTACCAAAATCCACCCCTAAAAAAATACTATTTTCAGCAAAATCATTCTTCTTTGACATAGCAATAAACATCAGAACTTTGAACAAAAATAAAGGTACAAAACTTGAACCAACAAATGAATGAGACGACCAGGATTGGATTGCCTAAAAAATGTATTTTATATTAGGCATGGAGACGGTCAATAGGCAAGAGAAATTTTCCCAAAAGATATGTGGATAAAATTGCTATATAAATCAACATATTATTCTCAAACCTTCAATTTTCCCAATGTTTCAACCCCAAAAACCTTTTTTCTTCGCTATTTCATTGACGTAAGACAAACTACTTAGTATTATTATGAGCTACACATCGGGGTATAGCGCAGCCTGGTAGCGCACCTGCTTTGGGAGCAGGCCGTCGGGGGTTCAAATCCCTCTACCCCGACCAGCTTATTTTTCCTTCCGAATACTTTCTCAAAAACATAATTCTCTACAAACCTGCTCTAGGGGTTTGAACCCACGAAGGGGGTTCACTAAATTTGCATGAGCAAATTTGAATGCGAGCCTTGCGAGCAACCCGCAGGGTGAGCGACAGGAAAGTCGCGAATAAATCCCTCTACCCCGACCAGCTTAATTTTTCTTCCTGAACAACCCTTCAAAATCATAGTTATATTGTGATTTGCAGACCCCAGACCTGTAACCGCAAACCTATAGCCGCAGACTAAAGCTTGCAGCTACGAGCTTACGACTACGGTATTGCAGAATTGGTAAGTGTCATAAATAATCTTGTGTATGACACCAATAAATTATCCATCGCTAACTATCGCAGCTTTGATAGGTTTAAGCATCGGTAGCTTCATAAATGTTATCGTTTACCGCTTGCCACTTATACTTCAAGCGATGTATGAAAACGAATATCTGGAATTTACCAATCAAGACCCTACACCTTTACCACAAAACAAATCCAAAAAATTCAATTTATTCCTTCCCCAATCCCACTGCCCCCATTGCAAAAACACAATTCCTTGGTGGCTGAATATTCCTTTATTAAGTTTTATTTCATTGCACGGATGCTGCCATAAATGCGCAAAACCGATATCCTGGCGATACCCTGTTACCGAAGCTGTTTGCTCCATCGTTACCGTTTATATCGTCATACACTGTGGAATAAATTGGCAAACTCTGATTATTTTGCTGTTTACTTGGTTTTTGTTGACTTTAATTTTCATTGACATCGAATGTTATCTTTTACCCGATCAAATTACTTTAAATTTACTCTGGGCTGGATTGTTAGTTAATATTTCCGCTTATCACTTAACTTCACCGGAAGACGCTATTATCGGTGCTTTTATTGGCTACACAAGTCTCTGGTTGATCGCAAAAATTTTCCAACTCCTACGCGGCTATACAGGCATGGGACACGGGGATTTCAAATTATTTGCCGCTTTAGGGGGGTGGCTTGGCTGGCAAACACTGCCTTTAATACTATTCATATCCTGTCTAACCGGAGTAACTTTTGGGATAACCGTGATTTTATGGAAAAAACAAAACTTCGAACAACCAATTCCATTCGGACCACACTTAGCCATAGCCGGTTGGGTTACGTTGCTTTGGGGGCAATATTTCAAAGCATTCATGTTTTAAGGCAATAACTTGTTCAATTTCACTCCCTGTGAAATTATTGCCAAAGTATTATGCGGATCATGCTCCTTGCGCAACTCATCCCCAGCATGTACAGTATTTTGTTGTAGTTTTTGAAAAGAAGAAGAAATTTTTTCTATTTCTTTATACAAAGAATCTGGCTGCGCATTATCCACAATTGCTCCTGCCTGGAAACGATCAACCATATCACTGATCCATGTTCCATTCGTTGTTAAAATTGGACATCCTGCATAAAAAGCATCTAAAGCAACACTACTAAATTGATCCGCATAAAAACCCACATCATAAAGCAGTAAACAAATAGCATCCTCAAAAAGAGCAAGATATTCAGCTTTATTCAGAGAAACTTCGTATAATTTAAGAAATGGATAGCTGCATTTTTTTAATTTTTCAACAATTTCTCCGGTTTTTTCATCATAATTCCCGACGTGATTAGGAGAAATCTGTACTACAACGGGAATATTGCTTTTCACTTCATGTAAATACTGAATTAATTCAACAACCAAATGCAACCCCTTTTCCTGTCTTGCCGCCCCCGCATATAAAAGATATTGCATTTTTCCCGATGCCTTTAGTTTTGTATCTGGTCGTGTATGTGTAGGACAACGAGCTAAATGACATTTTCCAAACCCAGCATTGGAGAAAATAGACAACAATCTTTCGGTAGGAGCCAATATATTGAATTCCTGATGCTTCTCTGCAATTTGTCGCAAAGTTGCGAGTTTTTTATCGGAAGTTGTGTATCGATGAAAATGCAAAAAAATGTTATTATTTTGGGGAAGATTTTTTTTCAATAACCAATTGAGAAAAACTAAATCAATTTGCCCTGCAGTTGGAATAAAAATAATTGCGTTTTTTTTTAAAAGATAATAATAAAGAAACAATATTTGCAAGCGACGCAATTGCCTAATAAAAAAATAGTGTTTTCTGGTTGCGTTGAGAAAAAGTTTCTTTGCCTTATTTCCTATCCATAACTCCAGCTGCAAATCCGTTGTCGCACTAGCTTCCAAAAGAGCAGTGACATATCCACAACAATGACCAGTCTCATCTTGCAATGTCGGTTCAATAATATGGACTGTCTTTTTCAGAAGCATAAAGATAAAAATAACATCACATAATGATTCATGAAATATATCGACTTCCTGTTGATAACTTAGTTTTACTTCCCGTAAAACTAGTTGCGAATGTCAAAGCTATAAAATATGCATACAAATGTCCTTCCGTCGTATCTGACAACAATGAATTTACTAAACTTCCCAACATTAACGCAATAATAATACCCTGTGCCATATCTCTCATTTTTTTGGGCAAAAAGCGACTGTACCATAACTGACTGCCAAACAGAACTGAAAGCAACAATAACCCAACCACGCCGAATTGTACCGTAGTAAGTAAATACTCGTTATGTGGATTATGCGATAAAACTTCAGGTATTGGTTTAATATTGGCATACTCATAAGGATAACTTCCTGTTCCGGTACCAAAAATAGGATGTTTTTTAATCAATGCAATACTGTTTTTCACAAAAACCATTCTTAGACCAATAGAAGTATCCTCTTCTTTGTTTTTATAATCCTTAACATTAGCAACAGCCTCATAAACTTTAGCTCTAAAAAAACTCGGCACGGTAAAAGCCACACCTATAATTAAAGAAATACTCAGTAAAGCAATAAGAAAATTCTTCCAACTGGGATTTTGCACACAAAACAAAATAACTAAACCAGTAAAAACCAAATAGCCTGTACGACTAATATTCATAAAGAAAATATCAAAAACCGCTAACACTAAAATTCCTATCCATAGCCATTTCTGCTTATTAAGTACGGGCATTGCATAAATTTTAAGTAATACCAAATATGCAAAAAAAGACATCAAAAAATTATAAGAAATATGCACTTTAAAAACAGAGAAGTCTTCCGACGAATATCCGTAAAGCAAACCCCAACCTGCTTTCACGTAAGAGGTCACCATTACAAACAGCATAGTAAAAAGAAAAACATTGATAGCGTATTTACGCCATTTTTCCTCTTTAAATATAGGAATTAAAAAAGCTGCAAAAAATAACTTATCGTATTTACTAAAAGTATGTAAAGCTCCAGACCATGGCGCGGTACTGTAGATCATACCAATTAAAAACAAGGCATAAAATGCCAAAAGCCCAACGGCAACCCGATTATTCAAAATAAAAGCAAATTTAGCTCTCAAGTCTCCTGCAGCTAAATTCAGCAACACGGTTACAATAAATAAAATATCGGTTGCTGTAGTTGAAAGAGGCAAAGCAGCAGCAATAGCAACAGCACTAAAATTACTCGCTAAAGCCAGTTTAGTTTGTAATTTATTTTGGTTTATCGAAGAAGAATCAGGTGTAATCATATTCGTAATCCATGCGCAGTTTGTATTCATAATTAATTCTGTAAAGAATAGTCGATCGAGGAAACAACCCGCACTGTTTTATAAATACCAGATAATTGGTCATTATCTGAAGCAGTATTTTGACCCGCACTACTATCGCTATTTAAAATTTGGAACATACCTTGGTTAGCGCGACGTATTCCACCAACATGACTATTGGAATCAATAGCAAACTGCTCAGCTACTGCGTGAGCGCTTTTAGTAGCTTGCGCCAACATTGGTGGTCGAATGTCTTCCAGCTTGGTAAATAAATAACGCGGATTGGCTTGATAATCTTTAGTTGTTACCACGATTCCTTCCTGAATCAATTCACTACTCAAACGACTGACCTCACGCACCAAATCAACCTTATCGGTTCGCACCTTGATGCCACCAGTGATGATATAGCGACTCTCCGGTTTATTGCCACTTGAATATTCCTGGGCATACTGATCAATTACTGTTGTTGGTTCTAATTCAAAATCACTAGCAAGGAAATTATGTTTCGCCAAAAAAGCTAGAGCATCTTTCTGATTTTGATCAATTTGACTATTAACAACACGTAGATCGTTACCTGTTGCTTTGTAACTCAAATCCCAAATGGCAAAATCAGATTTAACCTGACGTTCCGCTACGCCTTTAACGCTTACATACCGATCAGCAAAACGGGCTTTATAAAAACCATGCCCCACAAACCATCCACCTATAGCGTTACCTAAACCAATCAACAATGCTACAAAAAGCAATATTATAATCTTTTTGGAATGAGGATGTTGGCATTGAATTTGTGTTTGTTCCATAAAGCCTCCTTTTAGGAAATTATAAATTGTTAATTACTTAAGAGATATGTAAATTAAATTGCTTTTAAAATCAAGTCATTAGACCAAAAATATGTAACTTCTCAAAAACCATGAGTAAATCACGAGAATTTGCGTAGCCGCAAACTTTAGATTGCGTCTTGATTATTGCGTATTCATATGATTTAACACGGCAGGCTAAAGCCTGCGGCTACGAGTTTTAATTATCACCGAATCTGGCTAAAGACCCGCAGCTACGTAATCATAATACCAAAACTTTTTAAGATATTACGAAAGATTTCAAAAATTACTAAAATTAAAATTTTAAGCTTTCCAATTTAATCAACTGAATATAATATCATACTTTAAAGTATTTTTTCGTCAAACTCGAATATTTTTCATAAACTAATTTCCTTAAACTAAATTTTGTGAATAAAAACATATGATTATCATCGACGGTCAAATTGGCGTAGGCAAAACCACCTTGGGAAAAACTTTAGAGGACAATCTTGGTATTCCTCTTTATCGAGAATTAAGCAATAGTGATACGATTACCATTCTAGATAACTTTTATAATGATAAAAAACGCTGGAGCTTTACCTCTCAAGTCCATTTTTTGGTACATCGCTTTCAAATGATTAAACAAATTCAGAAACAAGGTGAGGGAATTTTAGATCGCTCCATTTTTGGCGATAGCATCTTCGCTGAAGTTCTCTATGAAGAACAATTTATGACCAAGGAAGAATTCAACACTTATGACGCCTTGCTCCGCGGCATGCTGGAACTGGTTGCCCCTCCCACACTTTTGATTTATTTAGATTGCAACGCTGACACCGCCATGCAACGCATTAAAGAACGCAACCGAGAATGTGAGAAAATTATCTCTGTCGATTACTTAGAAAAAATTAATACCAAATATCTAAAATGGTATGAACATTATAACTATTCGCCAAAACTTTTTATTGATACCAATAATCTAAATATCTATACCGAAAAAGATAAAAATTACTTGATTAATCTTATTAAACAACATGTTGCAGATTATGTATAAATTTTAAGACCATTTAATATGTACTTCGAAAACCGCATCGATTCAATAATACGTGTTTACCGAACCAAATATGTTTTACCACATATTGAATTCGGTACCACCATTTGTGATATTGGTTGTGGTGCAAATCCTTTTCTTTTAAAAACCATTAATGATCATATCACTAAAGGAATTGGTTTAGATTACCTTGTAACAAATTCCATTTACAATGAGAAAATAGAATTAAAAAATGCAGACTTAAGCTCCATACCCTTACCTATTCCTGACACAACCTTTGATGTTGTCACTATGCTTGCCGTACTCGAACATCTCAATAACCCCAACGCCGTTATTCAAGAATGCTTCCGCGCCCTGAAGCCCAAAGGAAAGCTGATTTTGACCACTCCTTCTCCCGCTTCAAAACCAATTTTAGAGACGATGGCAAAACTAAACTTTATTTCAAGGCAAGGTATAGCCGACCATAAACACTATTTTAGTGCCAAAGAAATCACAGCCCTATTGAGCAAGGATGGATTCACTCAAATCAAAATCTGGCACAAAGCTTTGGGTTTAAACACAGTTGCTGTCGCTATCAAACCATGAAATTACTCTGCAACTACTATGTAACTTTAAAATGCAACGCAAAATGCGAATTTTGTAATATTTGGCAAGACAAAGATAATTTTCATTTGCAAGAGCAAAGTCTTACAGAAATAGAAAACAATCTCCGCGCTTTAAAAAGATTGGGAGTGAAAATCATTGATTTTACTGGGGGAGAGCCACTACTCTATCCGCATTTGGTTGCGGCGTTACATTTAGCCAAGAAATACGGTTTTTACACTACCATCACCACTAACTGTTCGCTTTATCCGCAATATGCCACGCGTCTCAAAGGACTGGTCAATATGCTGTTTTTTTCCTTGCAATCAACCGAAGAAACCGTTCACAACGCCATTACTCAAGCTAACTTATTTGATAAAGTTATCGAAAGCATCAAGGTTACCAAACAAATTAAACAAAAAGTCTCTTTACTTCATACCGTCACTAACGCTAACATTAAAGATCTAGCAAAAATGGTCAAGTTCGCACAAAAAAATAAATGTGTCTTACGCATTAATCCGTGTTTTTCTTATTTTGGTAATGTCGAGCTCGCTAAAGATTTTATTGCGCAAATAAAAAAACAAAGTGAAAAGTCTTATGTAGTTGTAAATTTGGCGCTACTTAAGTTTATAGAAGACGGCGGTAACCAAATCAATAACCCAGCTTGCCAGGCAGTTAACTCAACCGTAGTAATTTCCCCTGATAATTATTTAATCCTGCCTTGTTTTCACCATGCACTACAGAAAATAAAAATTGAAAACAATTTATACGAATTACACACTACAAAAAAAATTAAAGATATGGAAAAACAAGTTGGCAAATTTACTTTCTGCCAAGACTGCAAAATCACTTGTTACATGCGCGCTTCCTTGTTAAAAAAATATCCTTATTTAACAATAAAATCCTGGCTGCAGAGTTTGAAGGAAATGATGCGCAAACAGACTTGATGCTTTTCAATTAACAAGCATCACGAAATAACTCATATTTTATCGCCGCAAAATTAGTGTATGGCATTTACGTTATGCGCTTTGGCGGCGCACTTTGGGGAAACGTTTTTCTTAAATTATTTCACGAACAATGCTTGCACAAAACGATAAAAATGACGCAAAATACGAGCATAAAACGAAAAATAATTACTTCGCCATCGCAAAATGTTGTTCGATAAGTGCAGGAACTTTATCGGCAGTCATTTGGGCATGAATAGTTTCGCCAATTTTAACTACGGGAGCTAAAGCACAGGTCCCTAAACAACGCGAAACCTCTAAACTAAATAAACCATCTGTTGTTGTTTCACCAGGTTCAATACCTAACTCTTCACGGAATTTATTCAATACAGCTTCGCCTCCTTTGACATAACAAGCTGTACCAAGACAAACGCTAATATGAAACTTGCCTGCTGGTTTGAGACGAAAATAATGATAAAAAGAAGCAACCCCAGAAACATTTGCTGCAGGAATTTGCATTAAATATGCTACTGCATCCATAGTTTCAGGTGCCAAATAACCAAAATGTTCTTGCACTTTATGCAAAACAGCAATCAACTGACTTTTCGGCTCGTGTCCTTTATTGCACTCATCAATAAATTGCACAATATTTTCCGGAAGAATTTGACAATTACTTTGACAATTACATTGGCAATTACAATTATTTTCTGTTTTTGAGCTCATATGCATTCTCTAGATATTTTATCTTTATATTTCAATTAATGAAAACATGTAACCAATAAATCATTTAAAATCAATTGGTTATTTTATCCCCTTTCTCAGCCTTGGTTTGTAATGGGTATGCAACAACTTATGCGACATTTCCCCACCAGGTTCACCTAAGAATTCTTTATAAAGCTGTAATACTCCCTGATTTTCATGCGAACGCCTAACTTTCTTTTCCGAATCTATGGAATACAAAGCGCCTGCCCTTTTGGCAGCCAACGCTGGATCCAAAATAGTATATCCACGTGGTGGATAAGGTTGTCCGCCACCACCAATACACCCACCTGGGCAAGCCATGACTTCAATGACGTGATATTCTTTTTCACCTGATTTAACGCGATCTAAAAGAATTTTAGCATTCACCAATCCATTGGCAACAGCTAAATTCAAAGTCAAATCCCCAATTTTTAAAGTTTCTTCACGTAGTCCTTCTACTGCACGCACCCCTTCAAATTCAACTTTTTCTAACGGTTTACCCATAATCCATTCTGCCGCAGTACGCAAAGCTGCTTCCATTACTCCACCTGTAGTACCGAAAATAACACTGGCTCCTGTCGATTCGCCTAATGGAGAATCAAATTCACCTTCTGGCAGCTGACGAAAATCAATACCGTAAGACTTAATCATCCAATTCAATTCACGAGTAGTTAAAACTGCATCAGTTACCTTCATGCCATCGATGGTAAACTCTGGTCTTTCCATCTCAAATTTCTTCGCTACACACGGCATAATAGCTACAACATAAATATCTTCTGGTTTGCGATTGGTCTTTTTCGCGTAATAAGTCTTAATCAACGTTGACATCATCGTCATTGGTGAACGACAAGTAGATACGTTAGGCAGTAATTCAGGATAAAAACCTTCGATAAAATTAATCCAGCCTGGTGAACAAGAAGTTATATGCGGTAATGGTCCATTATTTTTAATACGTTGAATCAATTCATGCGCTTCTTCCAAAATCGTCAAATCAGCGGCAAAATCAGTATCAAAAACCGCATCAAACCCAAGTCTACGTAAAGCAGTAACCATTTTACCGGTACAAGGTGTACCTGGTTCATAACCAAAACCTTCCCCAATTGCTGCGCGTATGGCTGGAGCTGTTTGTACAATGACAAATTTATTTGGGTCATTAATAGCCGCCCAAACTCGATCGGAATGTTTCTTTTCCTGAAAGGCTGCTGTTGGGCAAACATTGATACATTGACCACATTGCACACAAACCGAATCATCCATATTAGCACCAAAAGCAGGTGTAACAACTGTCGAGAAACCGCGATTTTGTTGGCTCAAGTTAGACACACCCTGTATTTCATGACAAACACGGAAACAGCGACCACATAAAATACACTTCTCAGCATCACGCACAACGGAAACACTGGAATCTTCCAAAGGATGACGTTTACGTTTTCCTTCAAATAAGCGCTCACGCACACCCATGCTATAAGCTAAATTTTGTAATTCGCAATGCGCATCACGTTCGCAAGTTTGACATTCACGCGGGTGATTATCTACCAACAATTCCACAATATCACGACGAGCCTGACGAATTTCAGGAGAATTGGTTTGAACTTCCATACCCTCAGAAACTGTAGTGCAACAAGAAGTAACAAAAGAATCAATGCCCTTCACCTTGACGATACAAACACGGCAAGATCCTTCCAAACTCAACCGCGGATGATAGCAAAGACGTGGTATATGAATGCCGATTTTCTCAGCAGCATCCATAACCGTCGTTCCTTCAGTAACTGTGATTTTCTCACCATCGATAATTAATGTTATTTGTTTTTTTTCAGTATTTGTATCTAACATATTTTTAACTCTTTGATTTTAAAAGAATTTACACCCACATATCTGGTTAGCTTTTTTTCACAGCATTAAACCGACAAGCTTTAAAACAACTGCCACACTTAATACAACGAGCCTGATCGATAACATGTTTCTTTTGGCGTTCACCAGCAATACAACTTACCGGACAAACTCTCGCGCAAGCCGTACAACCTACGCATTTTTCAGGATCGATTTCGTAATGAACAAGTGCAGTGCATTTCTTGGCTGGACAACGTTTTTCAGTAACGTGCGCAATATATTCATCACGGAAATATTTTAAAGTACTTAAGATAGGATTTGGTGCTGCCTTGCCCAATCCACAAAGCGAAGCCTTACCAACCAATTTTGCTAAACGCTCCAAGCGCTCAATATCTTCTAACGTTCCATTGCCACTGGTAATACGTTCCAATATTTCCAACATGCGCAAAGTTCCTTCTCGACAAGGTGAACATTTGCCGCAAGATTCATCTTGCGTAAAAGTAATAAAAAATTTGGCAACGTCAACCGCACAATCATCTTCATCGAGAATAATCATACCACCACTGCCCATAATAGAACCCACGGCAGTAAGTGTATCGTAATCAACTGGTGTATCTAAAAGCGAAGCTGGAATTAAGCCACCAGCAGGACCGCCAGTTTGCACGGCTTTAATTTGCTTGCCATTTGGAATACCGCCACCAATACCATAAACTATTTCGCGTAAAGTCATACCCATTGGCACTTCAACCAAGCCTGTGTGATTAACTTTTCCAGCAAGGGCGAAAACTTTGGTTCCACCACTCTTTTCAGTACCAATTTTGCCAAAATTCTCACCACCCATAACAATGACAGCAGGAATATTAGCTAAAGTTTCAACATTATTAATAATCGTTGGCTTACCCCATAAACCCTTAATAGCAGGGTATGGTGGGCGCGTACGTGGCTGACCGCGTTCACCTTCGATAGAATGAATCAATGCAGTTTCTTCGCCACAAACGAAAGCACCAGCGCCTAAACGAATCTCCAAATCAAAATCAAATCCTGAACCTAAAATATTTTTGCCTAAAAGTCCGTATTGACGACAAACTTCAATCGCCTTTTCAATACGCGCAACCGCCAAAGGATATTCAGCACGAATATAAAAAAATCCTCTTTGCGCACCAATGGCAAAACCAGCAATCATCATCCCTTCAACAACGTTGTATGGATCAGACTCGAGTACACTACGATCCATAAAAGCGCCAGGATCTCCTTCGTCAGCATTACAAATCATATAACGAGTGGTTTCTTCGTTCATGCGTGCAAATTGCCATTTCTTACCCGTTGGAAAACCAGCCCCACCACGACCACGTAATTTTGACAAAAGCATTTGATTAATAACCCATTCTGGATCACCTTTTTCTAAAGCGATCTTTAAAGCTAAAAATCCATGATGTATTATATATTCGTTAATATTTTCCGGATCGATAATACCAGCATTACGCAAAGCAACGCGACTTTGGCAACTATAAAAAGGGACTTCACCGTATAAATCAAAAAACTCTTTGGTAATCGGCTCTGCAGCTAGTGCCTCCTGACTAAGAGAGCGCTTTAACGATGAAGATTCAACATCGCAAGACAAACCACTAAGCAAATATTTATCGACGATTTTTCCGCCTTTGATATGAGAAACAAATATCTCATGCGCTGCTTCACGAGTAACTTTTTGATACACAACCATTTTTTGACCGGGAGCAAGTACGGTAACAATTGGCTCACAGCTGCAACGCCCTGTGCAACCAACTGGTCTTAAGTAAATGTCAGTACGACCAGATGCCGCAATATTTTTCCTAAATTCTTCTCCAACTTCAACCGCACCAGCGGCATCCTCACAAGTTGCTGAACCAACCCGAATTTGTGTAACTTTGGAAAAATCATACGCCGACAAAGCTTGGCGCGCTTTTTCTTGAATAGATTGATATTGTTCTTCTACTTTTGTCATTGGAACACCCATCACAGATATGTAAATAAAATTTCTTTTAAAATCAAGGAGTTACTTTTAATGGTGTTAAATTTAGCAGTTTAAAAGCATTAAAATATGGCGCAGATAATAACTCTTTGACGATTATTTTGCAATTACTAACTGATTTTACGCGTTCATCACCATGATTATTAAAAACGACCTTCAAAACGCCCTGAAAGGGAAGAAATAGAATAGCCCAGTCCAAACGAGCGCAAACGAGTGTCGGGCTGGGTAAATGGGTAAGTAAAAATCCGAGCACTGAAAGTGCGAAATAATAATAGTTGATACATTACAAAAATCGCAAAGATACGGAACAATCGTATGAAATTTATTGTAAAAATAATAAGTTATGATAGGAAAATGGAAAATGTAACTTCTCAAAAAACCCGGGGGATTTTTCGATCCTCAATTTTAACCTGTTGATTTACATAGTAATAGTTTTCACATACCTTTGGTTTGCCCTAACTTTTTGAGAAGCTACAGGAAAATGAAAATATAAAAAAAACAGCAAACACCATTTGCGCGTTGCGCGGGTATTTGTTTTTCGGGGAAAGTACATCCTGTACTCGGAAATGCTATCCTGCATTTACGCCCCTCAAAATCAATACCCTAGCAACGCGCCTTTCCTAGTTCTATATTCACCATAAGCTACAATCTACCTTTTCATAAACATCTTAAGACTTGTGAATTAAATCAACTTTAGACAATACATCTGCATACTATTCTTTACTCTCTTTGAGTTTGAGAAAACTCAACCCAGTGGGTGAACTAATAACAAACCCCAACACTGCAATTTGACCTTGCAAAAATGAAGAGAATCTATATGAGTCCTCTTCAAACTCTTTTATCCATGTCGATAAACTGTTTTTTTCTTCCATGCACCGATAAAGTAAACTTGAAATTGTCTCCTTCTTAAAATCTGTTGAATTAAATTTTACTTCTATGTTTTTTGATATATTCCTAAAAATGTCTTCCAAATACTTTTTTGTAATTTCTCGGCTTTTCAAGTCCTGATCCAATAGACTTCGTACTAAATTAACAAGATATTCTGTTAGAAGGAAGTTCTTATTAACCTGTGCCATTGATTCTTCTATAACCTTCGTTTGACCAAGTAACGCATCCTCAAAATACAATTTTTGTAATCTGGAAGTTCTTTGTTCAGAATGATACTTGCGAATAGCAAACCAAGCGGCAAAACAAACCCCTACAAATCCTGCAAACATTGGAGAAATAAACTTAGCAATAGCTGTCCATGGACCATCAAACGACAATAAACATATTGAAACCATAAATTACCTTTTTATAACATATTTGTCTAAATCTTCATAACGCCAATTATTTTTCTGTAATGTTCGGCACTGCTCCATACGCTCCAGCAATATATTTTGCATAATAGTTGTCGTCAGCTCGCACACCTTCCATTTCATCGAGTCGCCAACCTTCACTGATGCCTTGTTTATTTTTTTCCACCAAAAAAATTTGCTGTTTATCAAGTTCAGCTAAAATTCTATGACTATGGGTACTAAAAATAATTTGGGCATTTTTTGGATTTGTATCGCATGACATAAAAAGTTTCAGTAAAGGCAAAACCATACTGGGATGTAAGTTAGCATCAAATTCATCTAAAACAGCTATACCACCATTCGCTAAAACCTCCAATACCGTTTTCAAAATAACCAAAAGATGTTTTGTACCCGAAGATTCGTACCGCAAAGACAACCTGTAATCTTTTCCTTTAAATGAATGCACAACTGCCGCATTAACCGCAACCTGTTGGTTATCTTTAGTTTCTTTTTTTATATCACACTGGCTAAAACCAAGATCAAATCTGGCAATCAACTTTTCAGCTTCTTTTTTAAGATGCTCGTTTTCACAAAAAAAAATTAAAGCATTAATAAGATCAATAGATTTAGGAATGCTGTCGTCAAGTCGTCCTCCTTCAACAACATTGCTTTGGATTTTTTGCCAGAAAGAGGCAATATCCGAGCTAATTTTATGCTGCAAACGAAATGCCGTAGAAATAACACTGGCATTGGTACGCAACCATGTTTCAGGGATTACTTTTGGTAGATCAAAACCAATATCTTTAAAATCATAACTACTTTTCTTTGCATCCCAAGCTTTGGTAAACAGCGTTTTTACGGTAGATCTTTTTTTGCTCTTATTTCGAACATTTAATTTTTCAAAAATAATTTTTTGTGAATCCAGCTCAAGCCAGTAAGTAAAAATATCTCCAGCAATTTCAAAAGTGGTTGCAATCTTGCTAGGCTTATCTTTGGAATCTCCAAACAAAAAAGGCTGAATTGGATTAGGGTTTTGCGGGTTAGCTGCAAAAGACTCAACTAAGAAACATTGTAAAAAAGGTAGTACTTTTAGAAGATGTGTTTTCCCAGATGCGTTATAGCCAATTACCGCAAGAATTTTAGTAAGGTTGGTTTGCGACTCTGCTGTAACATAACTTTCATTTTTTGCCGCACTAGAGGTTACTGTAAAATCAACAATAACTTCATTTTTGAATGAATAGAAATTTTCACATGAAAAAGAGTGCAACATAATTTTAACCTGTAAATAAGTTGAACTGTTGAGTAAAGAACAAATATAACAGATTAAAACAATATCTACAAGCCAAGAATCAACAATATTTTGTATATATTCTCAATATAAACCAATAAAACGGTAGAAAATGCTCATAAACAGCAGTGTTAACTAAAACACGCGGGAATAGATCCATAAAAAATTTTAGGGTAAGTTCACTTTCCATTAAATCACCCAGCTACTGTCATACTCTCAACCAATATCGACCCTGTATAAATGCTGCTTCTATAATCAACATCATTACCAATAGCGACAATATTACTAAAAATATCTTTTAAATTAGATGCGATAGTCACCCCCATAACGGGATATTGAATTACACCATTTTCAACCCAAAATCCAAACGCTGCTCGCGAATAATCACCTGTCATAATATTTGCCCCGGAACCTAGTAACTCCGTAACTAAAAACCCTTTATCCATCATTTTCAATAAAGATTCGAGATTTTGATCACCGTGACTAATAAAAACATTATGTGCACCACCTGAATTTCCTGTAGTTTGCATCTTCAATTTGCGCGCTGCATAACTGTCTAAAAGATAACCTTGTAAAATACCGTCAATCACAAGGAAACGCTCATTGGTTTTAACACCCTCACCATCAAATGGCGCACTGCCCCAAGCTTTAGCAAGATGTGGTTTTTCTTGAATCGAAACATGATCTGCGAAAACTTTACACCCTACTTTATCAAGTAGAAATGAAGACTTACGATATAAGTTATAGCCATTGATCGCTTTGAGAAAACTACCCACTAATGTCCTTGCTACTTGTGATTCAAAAATAACCGGACATTTAAGAGTGGCTATTTTTTTAGCATTCAAACGTCGCACAGTTTTTGCCACAGCTTTCCTAGCCACTATTTCAGGCGACCAAAGATCGCGCGCATCACGTGTCAATGAATAATCCCCATCGCGTTGCATAGCATCTCCCTTACCTGCTATTAAACTACAACTTAAGCTGTGATTGGTAGTTATATAGCTCCCCAAAAAACCATAACTGTTACCCAAAACTTGCAAAACTCTACCCGTAGCAACACTAGCACCTTCTGAATTAGTAATGAGTTTATCTAAAGACAAAGCTGTTGCTTCACAAGCTTTAGCTAAATCAATAGCCTGCTTAACCTCAATGTCCCAAGGATAATCAAGATCAGGATTTTGGTAATCAAAACCCAGCATTTTTGGATCGGGCAAAGCGGCACATGGATCTTCGCTAGTGTATTTTGCCATTTGATAAGCTTTTTCTACAGCGGTAGCAATTGACTGGGAAGAAAAATCATTGGTACTACAACCAGCTTTTTTATGTCCCACATATAGCGTAATACCAAACTGACGCGTTTGCTGATGTTCTACTTTTTCAACTTCGCCTAAACGCACATCAACATTAAAACCCGTTCCACCAGCAATACCAATCGCAGCAGAACTGGCGCCTAATTTTTTTGCTAAAGCTAAACCTTTTTCCACAATAGAACGAAATTCTTTTTCATCAAAGAATTGATCGCTTGAAGATTGAATTTGATTGGGTATAAATTCGACGATTGCCATTTTTTTAGGTGACTAGATAGTCTTTTGAATATTTTAATTAGAGTTCCGTAGCCACAAGTTTTAGTTCACGATACAATCCATACCAAATCATAACGGATCTGTAACTACGTTTTTTGTGACTTTTTATTGTGGTGCCGAAGATCGGACTCGAACCGACACGGCTTACGCCACTACCACCTCAAGGTAGCGTGTATACCAATTTCACCACTTCGGCTTATTTCTTTTCTGGAATGGGCACTTGGGTATTGATTGGCACTTGAGCTGGTTTCGCTGGCACTGACGCTGGTGCCTGAACTGATAAACTCAGTCCTGAAGCGCGCACTTGTTTAGCGCTTTTTGCTGTCATATAACCAAGTGTCAAACTGCTCACAAAAAAAATCGCGGCAATTAAGGTCGTGACTTTAATCAAAAATGGCATTGAGCCCTGACTACCAAACATAGTTTGCGATGCACCACTACCAAAAGCGGCACCAGCATCAGCACCTTTACCATGTTGTATCAGCACTAAAGCTACTAGTGCCACAGCTGCTAAAATATGAATAATAAAAATTATCGGTTGCATGATTTTCCTATATTTAAAAATTCTTCTGCTTTCAATGATGCCCCACCAATCAAACCACCATCAATATCGGGCATAGCCAATATAGCCTGAGCGCTATCTGATTTCAAGCTTCCACCATATAAAATCTGTAATTTATCCGCCAAAACAGCATCATGTTGGCTAAATTCTTTGCGAATAGCTGCATGAACTTCTTGCGCCTGTTCAGGTGTAGCGTTCAAACCAGTACCAATTGCCCAAACAGGTTCGTATGCAACAACCGCTTGATTGAATAATTCAACACCGCCCGCTAAACGTATAACAGCATTCAATTGGCGCATAACTACAGCCTGCGTTAAACCCTTTTCGCGTTCGGCTAACGTTTCACCAACACACAAAACCGGTATTAAACCAGCCTGACAAGCAACCATAAATTTTGCGGCAACTAAATCATCATTTTCGCCATATAAAGTACGTCTTTCCGAGTGCCCAACCAAAACATAACGACAATGAAATTCCTGTAACATACTAGCTGAAATTTCACCTGTAAAAGCACCGCTTTTTTCACGGCTTAAATTCTGCGCGCCCCAAGCAACACCACTATCTCCCAGCGTTTTTTCCGTTGCATCTAAAAATACATAAGGTGGGAAAACAATCCATTCAACGTTAGGATGATTAATTTCAACCGCGCCTTTCTTAATACCTTCCAATAAAGTTCGCACGCTTTCTTTCGTGCCATTCATTTTCCAGTTACCAGCAATAATATATTTACGCATAAAATTCACCTCTATCAATTATAAATGCCTGCTAAAATTAAGTTATATGTAGCCGCAGAACTTTAGTCTGCCAAACTTAATCGCAAGCTAAAGCTTGCGGCTACGGGCTTGTGGCTACTGGCTATTGCTATTTTTTCTTCGGTAACCCTATCGAAATAGTCTTCAAAACCTTGCTACCGTAAATTAAATTAATCGCGGCACGAGTAAATACAATAGATGTCATCATGGAAGTCATTAAACCAATAGTAAGCATCACAGCAAAACCTTTAACTGACCCTGTTCCCAAAGCAAATAACACCAACGCCACAATCAATGTCGTTACGTTTGCATCGACAATGGTTACCAAAGCCCGTGAATAACCAGAATAAATACTGGCTTGTGGGCTAATGCCATTACGCAATTCTTCACGAATACGTTCATAAATCAAAACATTCGCATCGACCGCCATACCAACAGTCAAAACAATACCGGCGACACTAGGTAAAGTCATCGTGACTCCCAAAATAGAAGAAATTGCTACTATGAAAACTAAGTTCAAAAACAGTGCCATATTAGCAATTAAACCAAATAGCCGATAATAAAGTGCCATAAACAAAATCACGAAAACAAAACCAACAACAACCGAAATAACACCTTTGTGAATATTCGACTTACCCGCACTAGGTCCAATAGTCGATTCTTCTACAAAACTTAACGGGGCCTCCAAAGCTCCAGAACGTAAAAGCAAAGCTAAGTTTGCCGCATACTTATCGCTGCGCAAACCAGTAATTTCAAAACTCATACCTAAAGCCGACTGAATCGTCGCAACACTGATGATTTTTTGTTCCTGGTGAGATTCCTGAATCGGCTTACCATTGACCATTTTTTCTTCAGTTTTGGTTTCCACATAAACAACTGCCATTGGTTTGCCAATGTTTTCCGCGGTTGTACGGCTAAACAAACTCTCACCGCCACCACCTAAACGAACACTCACTGCTGGTCTGCCATCTTGTGAGTATGATGCTGTTGCATAAGTAATCGCACTACCTTGCAAAATAACTTGTTCTTTCAGTAAAATTGGGCGGTTTTCATATTGATAAAGTTTGGAACCGATTGGAACGTCACCGGCAAGAGCACTGGCTGTGTCATGCTCAACATCAACCATTTGAAAGCGTAAAGTTGCTGTTTTACCAATAAGATCTTTAGCACGTGCCGTATCCAGCACTCCTGGTAAATCAACACTGATATGGTTGGGTCCCTGTTGCTGCACAATCGCTTCGCTCACTCCCAGTTCATTCACACGATTGCGCAAAATAGTCATAGTCTGATCTACAGCATAACTAACTACTTTAAAAACTGCCGCTTCAGAAAGAGTTGCCTGTAAAGCAAAATCACCACTTACAGCTGTTCTTGTCCAAAGATAATCATTAAAATGCTGACTCACAATAGCAAAAGCACGATCCAAACTAGCCTGATCACGAAAATGAATAGTGAGCCCTTGTGGTTGTTTACGTGCAATACTTACATAACGAATGCCTTCGGTACGTAAATTATCGCCGATAGCATGTAAATCACTTTCAGCATGCGCCCGTAAAAGATCGTTTGTTCCAACTTCCAATAAAAAATGTACACCACCTTGCAAATCCAAACCCATTTTCATAGGATTTGCACCCAAAGCTAAAAGCCATTTTGGGGTACGTGGAGCAAGGTTTAATGCCACAATATAATTCTCCCCAAGCGCATTCTTCAATTCCTCACGCGCTTTTAACTGGGTATCAGTGTCAGAAAAACGAATCAATAAATTCTCATTTTCCTTCACAGCAGCTAAATAATGAAGTTTAGCTTTTTGTAAAATTTGTTTTACTTGCGGCAATGTATTAGCAGAAAATACTATTTCATTACTGGCGCTAATTTGTACCGATGGATCTTCCCCAAATAAATTCGGGGCCGCGTAAATCAAACCGATCACAAAAATGAACAGTAACAACCAATTTTTCCAAAGCGGGTAACGGTTTTGCATAGTCAAATATCTGAAAATTTCAAAACATTTAAAATAACATCTTGATTTACAATGAAATTACTCTTACATATCTGAAGATTTTTGGAGGAAGTTATAGACTTCTTTTCGATAGAGTAATTTAATTTCCCGTCAAATTACTCGGCAGATTTAATCGTTCCTCTTGGCACGCATGCTACAATAGCACTTTTCTGGATAGTCACATTTACGTCTTTGCCAAGACTTAAAATGATAAAATTATCATTTATGTTTTCTATTTTGCCAAGAATACCGCCACTAGTTATAACCTCATCCCCCTTTTGTAAGCTGCTCATGAGATTTTTTTGATCTTTAGCTCGTTTGGCTTGAGGACGAATGACCATAAAATACATAAAAAGGATAATGATCAAAAAAAGTGGCAACATGGAAAGTATGCCTTGTTGCGGACTGGCTGCAGCAGTATCAGCAGCATAAGCGTTTGTGATACCTAAAATGGCTAAAAAATTCATTGTATTGATCCCCTTAAAAATTGTTAAAAATAAACCCCGCTAATTTACCTTGTTTTGAAGTTCGGCGCAAATTTAGAAATTCAATTATTAATTAAAGTGAATTTCTTGCCTACGCTAAACATTTCCTTCCTCGCCTTCAAAACCTCACCAACTGGCAAAACCTTCCCCCCTGGTAGTTGTATTTCCAAAAGACGTAAAACACCATCTCCAGTTATCACATCGATACCTTCTTTATTGCTCTTTATAATCGTACCTACAACTTCAATATTTTGCGCTTCAGTAAGTGGCAGAGCTTTAAAAACTCTTACGATAAATTCTCCAATTTGCGTAAAGGCAATCGGCCAGGGATTAAAAGCACACACCATGCGGTCAATTTCTATTGCACTTTTATGCCAATCGATCATTGCTTCTTCTTTGGTGATTTTTGCCGCATAACAAGTTTGAGTATCATCTTGCGGTATAGCTTTTGCAATACCGTTTTCCAGCTCCTCCAAAACCGAAAGTAACATTTTCGCACCCAACTCTGCCAAACGCGGCTCAACTGTAGCTGTTGTATCTTGTGGTCCAAGCAATATACTTTCTTGCCTGAAAATCGCCCCCGTATCCAAACCTACATCCATCTGCATAATAGTTAAACCAGTCATAGCATCACCAGCTAAAATGGCACGTTGCATTGGAGCTGCGCCCCTCCAGCGAGGCAGTAAAGAAGGATGAATATTGACACAACCTAATCGCGGTATAGTTAAAACTTCTTTAGGTAATAACAGTCCACAAGCAACATCAACCAAAACATCAGCTGCAAAACCCTTTAATTGCTCTAAAGCCGCATAATCTTTTAAAGAAAGCGGCTGCACAACTGTTAAATTTGCTGCCAATGCCATTTGTTTAACTGGACTTGCCGTCAACCGTAAACCCCGACCAGCTGGGCAGTCTGGTTTGGTATAAACAGCACAGATTTCATGTTTTGAATTTAGTAATGCCTTTAATGCCGGTAAAGCAAATTCAGGTGTGCCAGCGAAAATGACTTTCATGGATATAAAACGAAAAAATTCAAGGTTTAAAAACAACCAATTGATTTACATGGCAATTTCATTTACATACCAGCACTTTTGGTACTTTGCCCTTTCATAACGATCAATTATTAGATTTTCAGCTAGTTATATAAAACTGTCGTATACCAAGATAAGTGCTTTGCTTTAGGAAAACACAATTTAATGTGCGCCAGGCAAAAACAAAACATTACTGGAATCTTGTGAGTCGATTTTGAAATCAGACGGGCGATGATAATAACCGACAATGCTTGAATCAATGGTACTGGCACGTAAACTGTCTAAAGGCAAAACATCGGCGCGAGCAGAATCTTCCGCTTGAACCATAACTTGATTAGTACGTAAATACTTGGCATCCAAATAAGCATGATCAGATAAATCTGCAAACAAACGATAACTTTGTCCTGCTAAATAAATGACACCGTTTTTATTACTACGCACAGTAACTTTGTCACTTGCCAACCAGGAAAAAGCTATCTTGCCCTGTCCTTGTTGTTCTATTTCTACTCGAGCAGCAAAAATTTGTCCTTTGACATCAATATCACTCCTACCCTGACCAACAACCTGTAAATTTAAAACTTCCAATTTGTTAGCTTTCAATAACACCCCTAATCCAAGACGCATTTTTTGTAAAAAAGAAGCAGTAATATAAACTGTAGAACAATAAGGTCGATCCGCAGGAGCCTGCACTAATAACCCATGTCTCCCGTTATGCACAACATATTTGCCTAACGTTTCCTGATCACCCAATAACGTCAAAGTTTGTTGTTTACCTTGAGTAACTATCACATTTACTGGTCCAATAATAGTCAACTGATTAAAGCGCAATGATCCGTATTTTTGCGTTAACATTACGGGGGGCTTTGCTCCGCGATGCCACCAATTTGAAGTAGCGCAACCAGTTAAATTAAACAAACCGATTAATACAAAACTAAATGTAAAAACAGATAATAATTTTTTCATAAAAATTTTGACAACCAACGATTATAATGCACCCGCTCATCACTATAGCGATCTTGAGCCGTTTGCAAAACATCAGAATAACCGATCGGAATAATATTAAAAGGGGTAACTGCATCAGGAATATTAAGCAGTTTTTTCATTGCTACAACACGATCTTCAC
>Ga0209417_1002140_pt1 | contig 32219 bp, 27 predicted proteins | sample RifGroF2_FD_184002 | JGI IMG/M metagenome (GOLD analysis project Ga0209417, IMG submission 184002) | Groundwater microbial communities from Rifle, Colorado, USA - Groundwater F2 (SPAdes) (version 2) | ecosystem: Environmental > Aquatic > Deep subsurface > Groundwater | place: Rifle, Colorado... | reverse complement strand
TCCAAAACATGAATTTTAACAAACCCTATTTGGGGAATAAATTATTGTCTGAATATTTTTATCTCTCGTTAAATCGCCTTATTTTTAGTCAAAAATTAAAACAAATAGCTGGTTTTTAGACGAACTGACGGTTGAGGCTATATGCAGTAAGGGTTTGCGGACTACTTAACTGTCCACCGATACGAAATTTTATGCGGGGCAGAATGTTTGAATTACCACTTAAACCCTTATTGCATATAGCCTTTGTTACCGCTTGGTGTTCTGTCTTCCAGTCTTGTAAACCATTGTCATTATTCAGTTTCCGTGTCATTTTCATTTTACTTTCTGACTTTTATGTCGGGCTAGAGTGTCAGCGTTTATTATTTTTTAAAGTGTCAGCAAATTTTTTAAAACAATTTCTCTCGGCGAGTTGGCTTTGCAAGCTCTTTGACAAAGCTTTAGGTTTAGCGTTGGCTCGTGGGGCTTTGGCAATGTGCTTGCAAATGGGGTTGAATTATAATTCAGCTTTAAAAACTTTTTCATATCTAGTCCATCTATTTTTATTTGAATCATATGGAGCACAGCGAGGATGATTATTACAGGTGCTTTCATTATTGTATTTGTAGTTACAATACCAATATTCACCTTGCTTACTGTTTTGTTTATCGCTTAATAAAATTGCATTAAAGTTTGATTGAAAAATATCAAAAAATGTTTCGATACGAATAGCTTTAACAAAATCGATATAAGGACTGGTACATATAAAATAATTCTCGCCTGTTTGTGTGCTTGTAATTAAACGAACTAATTTTTCTATCGAAAATTTTTCAACATCAAGAATATTTGAGAACAAATGAACTTTTGTGTTTTTATTATTGGTATTTAAATCTGTGGGCAGTAAATCATCAAGTTTTTTGTTTACTGTTTTAATATTACTACATTTATTATATTTGAAAGCATGCAATGCGCCTCTTTTTAAGCATAATTCAGAAGGTTCAATTAAAATTAATTGCGAGATATTTACTGGTAACTTATGCATATTTATAAAATCAAAAAAAACAATACTTGCGAGAGCCTGACCGCAACCCCAATCAACTATATCTACTGTATTATTATCAAATTTATTCAATATAGATTGAAAAGCACTATCCAGTTTTGTTTTATGCATGTTCCCATAATCACGAAAATATATGTAAAGTTGCTCTTCAAATGTTAATTCTGATACACCACGACCTAGTGAACTTCTTATAAATTCTTCATTTGGAATATTCTTTGATTTTTGAACAGATATTGAACGGATTGTTTTAAAATGAGGTTCTACAGATTTAAGGCTTTCAGTATAAGGAGTATCAGTTTCAATCAGTAATGTTGTTTCAAATCTATTTTCGATTAACCCTTTTTCTTGACGAATGCAATTACTTAAAAGTTTTTGTAAACACTCTGAATCCTGTTCCGAATAGTTCTGAATGTTTAAATTAATTAAATGTTCAATAATGCTATGTTCTAAGAAAAAGTAAGTTTTTTCATTTTTACTTGCTTTAACTTTATCTTGTATAGCTATGGCAATAGAACTATCGTACTGATGTGTATCATTAATTACTTTATGAATATAATTAGAGAAAGTATATGTAACCATATAAGCATCATCTTCCTCATCCTTATTCGCTTTATCAAGTAAGCATAAAACCTCATCATAAATATCAAGATATTCCTTATTGAAAGTATGTTTTTTTAAAAACAAATGGCTTGCTTGTAACCTACTACTGATATTGATTTTTTTTCTGTTACACAACCGGATGATTGAATCAAAAGAAGCAGAATAATCAAACCTTTCGAGAAAATCAGCAATCATTATTAAAAATGCTGAGTTGTTTTTCTGTGAATAGTCTAAATGATTAATAGCTTTATTATTGTTAGCATAAAAACTATTAATTTTACTTGCATATACTTTGATTTCATCAAATTCAGAAAGGAACAGAGCATCAAAAACCTTTTGGATATTTTCGGATAGAAATATGTCTAAAGCTTTTGTTTCACTAATAAGTAGAAGATTGTCTAAAATAATCATATGAATATTATTATGTTAAAGGTAGCAACAAGCTATGCGAATCATCATTTTTTTTGTTTTTCCGGGGTTTTGGATTACTTTTTTTTGTGACTTTTTTTTCTTTTCCCTTTTCTTTTGAAACCTCCTTTTTTTCTTCTGTAGTTTCATTTAATAATAACGGTTGATTTATATTTGGAAGTACGGACAGTTGCGTATTGTATGGAAATGATTTTTCAGAAATCACATTCTGTTTTACACTATCAACTTTAACATTTTTAAGCTCATTTTCGATTTTTGATAAATTATTCTTGAGTACTTCATTTTCCTCAGAGAACCGATCATTCAACGTTTCAAGATTATATTTCTCTGTTTTTAAATTTTGACATTGTTTTTTCAGAAAATTCAATTCATCATTATAATTAAGCACTTTATTTTTTAAATTTTGATTTTCTGACTCAATAGAATTTATTTCGGATAAAGTAGTATCAAGTTTTGAGGATATTTCATTTTTTAATGAAGAGGTTGGTGATGTATGGTTTAATTTAAGTTTTTCAAGGCAATATGTAAATAATTCTTTTTTAATTTTTTGGAAAATACTAACCTGTATTTTAGGCAAACCATATACAGGAACATCGAGAATAAAGAGTTTATCCTTTACCGAACTCTGGAATTTAGGACACCAGTTAATTAAATATTCAAATTCGTCAGAATCTATTTTATTATTAAAAGCTAATTGATAAACGCTTTCAATAGTGAAATAATCCAATTGGCTATTCATTAAATATTTTATGTTCCCTTCACTATTATTAATTTCTTCTTTATTCCTAAAGTGTGAATATCCATAATGAAAACCATACAAAAATAAAAGCGTTTCTGTTTTTTTAGAAAATGGGATTTTACCTGAAACTAAGTCAGAAAATAAGTCAGAAGTTCCTTTTCTCTTACCACTTCCATATCTCAATAATAACGCTAATGCTATTGAATATGAATCTGTTTCTTTTAATATATCCCATTTTATCCCTAATGAACTTTTTATAGCTGAAAGCAATTCGTTGTTACTTATTTTCTTTGCATATTTTTCAACCATTGCATAAAAATCATTTTCGCCCTTCGGATCACTTTTTAATATTTGGAGAAAATCGATATTCCATTGTTGTTCTTTGTTTGAAATAAAAATATTTGCAACACTGCTTTTAGTTGAAAACTGAGCAAATTCAGCATCATTTTTTATTACTGAGTTAATGCTTCCTAAGGTAGCAAAATAGTTTTCAGAATAGTTGGAATTGTACTCTTTTAGAATTTTACCAGACAATTTCATTGCTGCAAGACCACCCAAAATTTGATTAAATATTTTTGAGTTTTCAGATAAGTTATTTACATTTCCTGCTTTTGAGGTGGTTATTTGCTTAATTTCTAAAAATGATTCTGCATTATCAACTTCAACAATATTTGGCACAAAACCATCACCTGATTGAATATTGTAAAGCGTTTTTCTTTTTTGATCTTCGTTTTTAAAGTAGATTTTTTTAATTCTACTTATTGGAAGCGCATTATTAAGTAGAGCAAAGCTTTCCAAAGCAAGTAAACTTTCAATTTCTGCTTGTGTAAGAACAACCTCTAGACAACAATCATTAGTATAATCACCACTTAACCATTTCTGTTTAATAAATAGTAAATAATCAGTATGGCTTACTTGAATATCAAAGATTTTTTCAGAAATATATTTTCTTGGTAAAATTAAACCTTTGCCTAAATAGCTTGAAAGTAAATTTGAATTAATAGGTAAATAAAAAATATTTTCATTCATATATTAGCCCTCCTTAGTAAATGTGTTAGAATCTAAATGACTTATAGTTGAACTGGCAATAAGATAGAGATTTCTTTTTGCTCGGGTTACTGCTACATAATAGTCATTTTCTTCAATATTAAACCTTGTCAAATTTTCTTTAATTTTTTGAAAATTCGGAATGATGACCGTATCAAATTCAAGACCTTTGGCAGACTTCAAAGTCGTAATATGAATATTTTGAATATCATCGATAACTTCCATATTTGCACTAAACATGCTGCATGTGAAATCAAAACTTTCAACTTTTTGAAAAAAATAATCAACTTCATTTTGAAACGGTACAAGAATAACAATATTATGACCATCGGCATGATATTCTTCTATAATGTCTTTAATGAATGAATCCTGTTGTTGATTAGAATATTCGTATCGATTTATTTCTTCATTGTAGGAATTTCTTTCAGTTATGTGATAAACAGGTTTTGGACCTCGTCTTTCAAACTCCCCTGGACCTTTAAGCTCCTGAAGTGCTGCAAAGGATATTACATTTCTTTCAGGGAAAAGTGAGCGCACAAAACACATAACCTCGTATGTATTCCTATAATTCCTAAAAAGGGCAACAGGTTCATTGTTTGAAAAAATATCAAATAAACAGGATTCTTTAACTTTTTTAATTGAATCAATATTATAGGTTAAATCTGAATGTTTGTTTTGAAAACACTCATTATTGCAAGCCCGGTCAGGATATAATATTTGAGTATTGTCAGCACCATAACATATAGAATCAGCATGATCTTTTAATAATTCATAAAAACTACAAGGATTGTCTTGGGCTTCGTCAATTATTATTTCATCAAAAACATCTAAATCTGAAATATTATATTCAGTTTTTTGAGTACGCTTTACATTTGGCGAAATATTTAACTTACGTCCAAGTTCTTTTTCTTTATCCTTAATAGCAGAATCGGTGATTAAATTAAGCGCTTGTTGCAAAGTTTTTGTATAAGTTAAAAGCAACGATTTTTTTTCAAGGTCAGTTAAATTATAAATATGCCTCCAAACAGAAACAACGCTTTTCCCAGTTCCGGGACCACCTGTGAGAGCAATTGATTCAGGTGTGTTTACAGCAACTTTTTGATCATCGCTTAATTCAGAAAATTTAGGTAACTTGAATTTATATAATGCCATTTTCTATTCTCCTTTAATCATTTCATTATTTGGGTTCTGTTTATGTTGTTTCCAATTTGTAAAAGCAATTTCTTTTGAAGCATTTGCATAACAGTATTCGCAAAGATGCGGACAGGTGTTATACTCCCCAATATCTTTGCTAAAAATACATCCGCAAAATTCACGTTGTCCCTTGTCCTTGTTGTTTTTCTTTTTTTCAATTCCACCTTTTGAATTAAAGATGTCAGGGGGAGTTATTTTTACACCTAAAAAATCCATTAATATTTTATCGTTCGGAAAGAGTTTTATCATTAAATCATCATCAACACATTTATTATGAATGATGCCGTATTTTTCTAGGGGTATCTTTTCAGCACAAGTTCCGATTTCAAAGTTCCAAGATTTGTTTAATTGTTGAAGACCTGTTGCAAATTCATTCATGCGACCTTCGTTAAATTCCTGATAATTTATAGCGTTTTTTCTGAGATTGTTTTGAACCTTTTTGTATAATTTAATATCCGCAAAACTGAACACCATTTTTTCAGTATGATTTTTCAATTGATTGCCAATATTTTCTACTTTTTTTAAAAGTTCATCAATACTTATTTTATCTGTTAAAATCAATGGGTCAAACCGCCAAATTACTTTGCCTTTTCCAATACGTTCGGATAATTCTATAAATGTTTCAATTCTTGATTGAACATTTGGTACATTTGGTTCAATCTTCTCAATATCATAGTCATTTAAAGTGTATTGAAAATAGTAGTTTTTAATTTTTTCATCCAAATAGTCCAAATGCTTCAGCATTGGTTTTGGATTCTTTGACCAGAATATGATTAACCTTGCTTTATTAAATGAAACATATAATGGAACACCATTAAAAGGGTTTTTCCATTTTACATATCCTGCTTGGATTCTTTGAATAAACCAATCAGCATAAAAAGCAGGAATGTCTGTTGACCGGCTGGCAGAAATGATAATTGGGGATTGAGCTTCAACAACTTCGCCGTCTTGTTTTGTTATGTTTATTTTGTCCCAATTCATTAAATTACAATATTTTAAAATTCAGATAAAAGTACAAAAATCTTGTGGGATGGCAAAATTGCACTCTTTGACAAAGCTTTGGTTGTAGCGTTGGCTTGTGGGGCTTTGGCAATGTGTGCAATGTGGGTAGTCAATTGTTTAAAAAGATATGACACTCTTTCATCGGGGTAAACTCTGGGCAAAAAATAAAAAACATCGGGTCGACTTGAGTGTCGGCTTTCTTGTCTTGTCAATATGTTGTTTTCTTTCTGTCCTTTCACAATGGTTTACTTTTCAATTTTTCTATGTCGTTGTCTGTCTCTTATATTTGGCGGTAACATATGTATACCCGCATATTGCGGGTATCTTCAATATATCTGTTTTGAATATGTCTTTGAATATCAACACATAAACAAATACTTGCGATTTTTATGGTTTGTAAATGTTGCATTTTTATATCTATCGATTTTCAAATTTTTATACCGATTAAACATCAAAATGTCGCATACTTTCACTTCGTTCTGTATGCTTGTTTTGCTTTAATATCGGCATTAACCATTGTTGTTCCAAAATTTCTTTAACAATCATTTTGAAACACAATTGGTATTATACTTCAATAACAAACTTAAAAATTAAAAACCGCTTTAGCAATTTTTAAATAACTAATTTATATAAATATTATTTCTTATAAATCATCGAATGGTTTGTTTATTTTTCGTAAACTTTTTGTTGAAACATTGGGTGTAAATTTGCTCACATATTGCAAAATTTTAGACATTCACTTTTCTCCGAATACTGTCATTTTTTTCGTATCCTTTACAACATCTGCAAAACTTAAAATAAAAAAGGAGCAAACTCATTGTTTACTCCTTTTGTAATTTGTTTAGAATTTTATTATTCGAAAGACAAAATGCTTTTTTTGATTATTTCAATAGCTTCTCTTAATTGAGATTCGCTTATAATTAATGGAGGTGCAAATCGAATAATATCGCCGTGAGTTGGTTTTGCAAGTAAACCATTATCTTTCATTTTTACGCAAACATCCCAAGCAACAACGCCTTTTTTAGGCTTAATGATAACAGCGTTCAATAGACCTTTTCCTCGAACCAGTGTAATCATATCAGATTTTATTTTGCGGATTTCTTCACGGAAAATCTGTCCCATTTTTTCAGCTTTTTCGGCCAATTTTTCTTCTTCCACAACTTTTAAAGCAGCAATGGCAACTTTACAAGCAATTGGATTTCCTCCAAAGGTCGAACCATGTTCGCCCGGTTTAATACAAAGCATAACATCGTTACTTGCTAAAACAGCAGATACCGGAAATACGCCACCCGAAAGAGCTTTACCTAAAATTAATATGTCGGGTTTAACGCCTTCCCAATCGCAAGCTAACAATTTTCCTGTTCGTGCAATGCCTGTTTGAACTTCGTCGGCAATGAACAAAACATTTTTAGCTTTGCACATATCAAATGCTTTTTTTAAATATCCTTCGTCAGGAACAAAAACACCTGCTTCGCCTTGAATAGGTTCAACTAAAAATGCACATACGTTTGGATCTTTTAGTTCGTTTTCTAAGGCTTTTAAATCGTTGTAAGGAATTTTAACAAAGCCTGGAGTGAATGGTCCAAATCCACCGTATGAATCAGGGTCGGTTGACATCGAAACTACGGTAATCGTTCTGCCGTGAAAATTGTTTTCACAAACAATAATTTTAGCTTGATTTTCGGCAATTCCTTTTTTAGTATAAGCCCATTTACGAGCTATTTTAAGAGCTGTTTCGTCGCCTTCGGCTCCTGTGTTCATTGGCAATACTTTGTCGAAACCGAAATATTTTGTTACAAACTCTTCATATTCGCCCAAGTTGCTGCTGTAAAAAGCTCTTGAAGTTAAGGTTAATTTACGAGCTTGCTCGACGAGTGCATCAACAATTTTTGGATGACAATGTCCTTGATTTACTGCTGAATAAGCAGATAAAAAGTCGAAATATCTATTTCCATCAGTATCCCAAACAAAAGCACCTTCGCCTCTGTCTAATACAACTGGTAGCGGATGATAATTATGAGCTCCGTATTTGTCTTCTCTTGCAATGTAATCGGTTTGTTTCATTGTTGCCATAATCAAATTATACTTAAATTGTTAATAATCACTTTCTAATGGCAAAATTGAGTTTTTTTTTTCAGTTTTAAAAGTCTAATCGAATAAATAAATAAAATGTAGCGAATTAAAATCCTGACATCCAAAAAAATATAAATTCTGTTAATCGAAAAACAAGTTCTTTAACATACCATTGGTGAAAATGTGATAATGTGATAATGTGTTGATGTGATAATTCAAAAAATTACGAATTACGAATTACAAATTGATTTTCGACTTTTGCCTTATGCCATTTGTCCTTAACCTTTTAACTTTATGAACTTTCTACTTTTCTAACTTTACAAACATGCATCTTTAAACAAGTTTTTAAAATATTTCATTATTTTTACAAAAAATCGCAAGGTGAGATTCAAAAATCTTTTTAGAAAAAAATCGATTGAGTTAATACTTCTTCATGCCGATGAAAACAAACTCGAACAAAACAACCTGAAGAAAACGTTGGGTGTTCGCGATTTGACTTCGTTGGGGATTGCGGCTATAATTGGGGCGGGAATTTTTAGCACCATTGGAAATGCAGCTTTTAATGGAGGACCAGCTGTTTCATTGCTTTTTGTTTTTACGGCATTGGCATGCGGATTATCGGCTATGTGTTATGCTCAGTTTGCATCATCAATTCCGATTAGCGGTAGTGCTTATACATATTCTTACGCAAGTTTTGGTGAAATTATAGCTTGGATTATCGGTTGGGATTTGATTATGGAATACGCTGTTGGAAATATAGCTGTTGCCATTTCGTGGTCTGATTATTTTGCGGCTTTTATGAATGGAATTGGGCTTCATGTTTCTGAATTTATGACTACCGACTTTTTAACTGCATCGAGAGGTTACGAAGTGGCAATGAATAGTTTGCAATCGGGTATTGGTCTTAACGAATTATCGGCAACTGTGCGAGAATCGTATTTGGCATGGACTACAGCACCGCAAATAGGAGGGTTGCGGCTTATTGCCGATATTCCTGCATTTTCGATAGTTGTTTTGATTACCTATTTGGTTTACAGAGGTATAAACGAAACACGAATTGCCGGAAATATGATGGTGTTGCTGAAATTAGCCATTTTGATGTTGATAATTGTTGTTGGAGGGCTTTACGTTGATACTGAGAATTGGAGTCCTTTTGCACCAAATGGAGTTACCGGAGTTTTGAAAGGAATATCAGGAGTATTCTTTGCCTATATCGGATTTGATGCCATTTCGACTACCGCCGAAGAATGTAAAAATCCGCAGCGAGATATTCCTCGTTCAATGATTTATGCGTTGATTATCACAACAGTTTTATACGTTTTAATTAGTTTGGTTTTAACAGGAATGGTAAGTTATAATCAGCTTCAAGTTGGCGACCCATTAGCGTACGCATTTGAACAATTGCATTTAACCAAACTTTCGGGAATTATTGCCATAAGTGCCATAATTGCAATGGCAAGTGTGTTGCTCGTGTTTCAAGTTGGGCAGCCTCGTATTTGGATGAGCATGAGCAGAGACGGTTTATTGCCGAAAAAATTCTCTAAAATTCATAAAAAATATAAAACACCAGGATTTTCCACTATTGTAACCGGAATTATTGTAGCAGTTCCAACCTTGTTTATGAATCTTACCGAAGTAACCGATTTAACAAGTATTGGGACTTTGTTTGCATTTGTCTTGGTTTCGGGTGGTGTGTTAATTTTGGACGATTCAAAAGGCAAAAAAACTGAACACAAAGGTTTTAGAGTGCCATATTACAACAGCCGAATTTTTCTTCCGTTGGTTTGGTTCGTGCTTTTCGTTAGTTTTTATTTTTTCGAGATAAATGCAACTGAATATTTTGCGAAACTTTTTAATTCGAGCTGGGAAATTTTTAAACATAATATTCCGTTTTTAGGGTTTATATTAATTGCCATCACAATTAGCACTTTTGCAATTATTAAAAACTGGTCGCTAATACCGGTATTGGGCTTACTTACAAATCTTTATTTGATTTCGGAACTTGGTATTACAAACTGGATGAGATTTTTGATTTGGCTAGCAATAGGATTAATTTTGTACTTTTTATATGGCTACCGAAAAAGTAAATTGAATTCGAATCTAGAATAATTGGACATTTAGGAATGATTATTTTACTCGTTTTTATGAATTCTTCTTTTTTTGTTCTTTCGTATCATATTGCTGATTATAAGTTGGTTATTTAGATGCAATCGTAGTAAGTTATGATTCGCTTTTTGAATTATTTTTTAAGTTAATTACTCTATTCCAAGTTGTTAATGCAGGTAAAAAATGTTGCATTAACTTGCTGTTTTTATCATCTGATTTGTCAAATAGTTTTTTAGGATTAATAGGAAATTTTAATTCATCAGATTCTTTGAAATTATCTGATAAAATTACTTCATAATAAAACTCAGTTTCAGATTTTTCTTTGCCATTTATTTTTGATTTATGTTTAAGTGCAATCGATTTTATTTCAGAGTAAAGTCCTGTCAATTTTAGCGTTTTGCTTCTTCCGCCCGAATATATTAATAGCTTTGTAGCATCAAATAAATCAGAAGGAAAGTCTTTAACTATATTATTACTTTCAACAGCATGAAAATAAAATGTTTTGCTGTTTTTTATACTTTCCAAATCTTTACTGCGGCAAAATCCTAAAGCTACTTTTATATCTGCTGTTGGAAGTTCGTTCTCGATAAACATTGAAAATTGTTTCTTATCTATAAAACCAGCTATTTTATTTCTATATAATTCTGATGTTTTAGGATTTTCAATTTCTAATTTTCTGTTTTTGCTGATTTCTAAAAATTCTTTTTCTTGGTCAATTCCTAAAAATCTACGATTTGCCAAATTCGCTGCAATTCCTGTTGTACTGCTTCCTGTAAATGGATCTAAAATCCAAGCATTGGGTTTGGTTGATGCTAAAATTAAACGAGTTAAAACAGCTAAAGGTTTTTGTGTTGGATGTTTTCCGCAAGATTTTTCCCATTGAGCAATTGCAGGTAATTTCCAAACATCTTTCATTTGTTTATCGCCATTTAATTCTTTCATTAATTCGTAATTGAAATAATGTGGAACTTTTTCTTTTTTGCGTGCCCAAATAATTTGTTCGGCTGAATGTGTAAAAAATCGACAAGAAAAATTTGGTGGAGGATTATTTTTTTCCCAAGTAATTACGTTGAGAATTTTAAAATCTAATTCAGTTAAAATTTGACCAATTGAAAAAATATTGTGCATTGTGCCACTAATCCAAATAGTTGCGTTGTCTTTCATTTTATCACGAACCAACGTAAGCCATTTTCTATTGAAATTATTTATAAATTCAAATCCTTCCGATTTATCCCAATTCCCTTTATTTACCGAAACAATTTTACCACTTTGAATTGACAATCCATTATTCGATAAAAAGTAAGGAGGATCGGCAAAAACCATATCAAACTTATGCTCAAATTGAGGCAAAAGTTCATTTGTATCTCCGTGTAGAAGATAAAAGTTTTTGTCTGTGGATTTGAAAAAAGGTTTTATCATTCTTCTAACATATCTGCTACAAATTGTAAAAATACACTTAAATTATATTTTCCTTCAATAAAACCAAATTTTTCACAACCATCGGGTATAATTATTTGTTTAATTTTAAAATCATCTTCGGCTGCAAATAATCTAAGATTATAAGAAATACAATTTGCTTTTTCAGTACCTGACTTTTGATATGCTTTTAAAATATCAAAAGCATCTTTAGTCGAATTTATTTGTTGTCCCATAATTTTTATTAAAAAAATATTCTACAAATATAAAAAACATTTTTAATATGATACTAATTGTATGTAGACTAATTGTATTTATTTTATGATTTTTGTTTTATGAAAAAAGATATTGTATTAAAATTTGGAGTAAGGATAAGAGAACTTAGACTTGAATTGAAGTGGAGTCAAGAAGTTCTTGCTGAAAAAACAGGTTTTCATAGAACATATATAGGGATGATTGAAAGAGGAGAAAGAAATTTATCATTAAGAAATATTGAAGTATTTGCCAATGTATTAAAAATCAGTATAAGTGAACTTTTAAAAAATTGCTAATGCCACATACAGAAATTACAATAAATATCTCTAATAATGGTACTAGAGATGAAGTAAGAAAAAGAGTTTTTGAATTATTTTTTAAAGAACCACCTGGTAAAGGAGGCGGTGAACTTGCTTCTAAGTACACTTATTACGTTGAAAAATTGAAAGATGGCAAATTTGTTTACTTAACTAGACCTGCAAATCTAAAAAAAGGTTTTGATTTTCTTGTTAGGGTACAAAACATTGATTTTAGTAAGGGAAATGGTCGATATAGAGATTACCCTAAGCATGACGATATTATTGAAGATTTAAAAAACAAATTTGAAGAAAACATTGATAAATATCAGATATTATATTCCCTAATTAGTAAAGTCTACAATTGTCGGGATATAGATTCTAATGAATATAATAAATTATTCTTTAGTTATGGCTATCCAACAGATCTTATATTATTTACATTAAAATGGTTGTTTATTGAACAAGATATTCGAGATTGGTCTTATTCAGGTAGAGCAATGTTGATGGAACATTTACCTAAACCAAATAAAAATGATTAAGGGAGGGAAAGGTGGTTCAAAAACTCAAACAGGATTGCATTTTGAGAAACGTATTAATTTAGCAATTGCACTAACCAATATTAAAGATTATGAAGTAAAAGGCGAGAATGTGTTTTATAAAGGGGAAAAAGTAGCTGAATTATTCGCAAAAAATAAATTATATAAAAACTTGCTTGAACCAAAGAAAATAAAATATTCAGATTATATCTCCAAACGTCTTTTACCTGATGAAGCTATTCTTATTGATAACACTCTTTATATTATTGAAATGAAATTTCAATATGTTGCAGGAAGCGTTGATGAAAAATTACAAACTTGTGATTTTAAAAGGAAGCAATATATTAAACTCCTTACTCCTGCTAAAATTGATGTTGAATACATTTATGTATTGAACGATTGGTTTAAAAAGCATGAATATAAAGATGTTTTAGATTATGTAAAACAAGTAGGTTGTCATTATTATTTTAATGAGATTCCTTTAAACATTCTAAACTTAACATTATGAATTATACACTAATTGAATTAGGAATTGAAGTAAAAGCTTCACGAGAACAAAAAAAACTTACGCAAGATGAATTAGCCAAACTGATTGGAACTCCAATAAATAGATCTATTATTGCTCATTTAGAACAAGGTATAAGGTGTCCAAAGGAAGATTCTTTAGAAAAAATTTGCAAAAAATTAGAAATTTCAGAAAGGTTTTGGAAACCTTTTACAAATCAAAAAACTCACAAACGAATTGAATTTGAATCAGTGTTAAGTGAGTTATGTGGTAGTAGCATTAATATTGTGAATCACGATAAAACAATTATTAATTCATTAGAAAGCCAAATTGATAGGATTTTTACAAAAGATTTAGATACTGAACAAACTTACCATAATTTTTGTCGAGTATTAGTTTTTTATGGAATAAAAACTCCAACAAAAGACTTCTTTTTAAAATATTTAGGACCTGATTCTTTCAAAACAATTACTTCATTTTCAGAATCAGTAAAGAGGTTTCAAATGGATGCCATTCGCTTATTTAGTTCTTTCAAAGATGCTTATCACAGCTTAAATTCTTCTTCTATTGAATTAGAAAATTTATTACTCCCATTAAAGATAAATGATGAGGAACATTATCGAAAACGTACAGAATGGGATAGCATAACTAAAATTACAGATGATAAGCTTCCTAATTTAGGATATATTGCAGCTAGCAGAGTAAAACAAGAACAGAAAGAAAGAAAAGAAATTGGTGATTTTCTTACCGAAATAGTAAAAAAAATAAGAACTAACAAATTTATAATTGAAGACTATAATACAAAGACCAAAAGAAAAATGGATTCATTATTAAGAAATTTTCATTCAAAGTTAGAGCATGGTCTTTTTTCTCCTTTATTTAGTTATGATGCTGACACACTGGAAAAAGAAGCAAATTTTCTTAATCCTGAAAATATTAATAATTTGGCAGAAATTGAAGAAACTCAAGAAACAGCTTATAAAAATCTAACTAATTATCTTAGTGCAGATTTTATGGATGTTTATGTAGCGACCTCAATGAGAAGCGATGCAGATTTTGTTTCCGTGAATGATTTTGTAAATAAATTATTTCAACACGAAGAAATTCGCCCGTTAAGGCTCAGATATTTTAATCCTACACAATCATGGATTGGGGATAGGGTTGCAAAAGGTTTAGTTGAAGCATTAATGTTAAAAAGAGCAAATTTCTGTATTTATATGGCACAAAAAGAAGATACTTTTGGCAAAGATTCTGAAGCTTCGGTTTCTTTAGGTCAAGGAAAACCTGTTATAGTTTATGTTCCAAAGTTAGTTATTCCTAATGAAAATATTGATTCTGAATTATTTGGTTTAAAACAAAGAAATGAACTTTTGGGTTTAATCGAAGAGGTAGATAAAGCCGCAAAAGAAGATGTTGACGAGTCATCTGATATTGAAGCATTGCATTCAACATTACTCCAAATTAAACTTGAAAAATGTTTTGATGATAATATCATTGAAGCTGTAGTGAACCATTGGGCTGACTTTGATTTATATGGTGAAATAGAAAATAGAATTAAAGACGCTTCCTTAAAAACTGAATTTCGAAAATGGCTAGATAATATAATCAGAAATAATACAAAAGAAGCACCAACTAAACCTATAAAAGAAGAATTAATAAAAATACTTGTTGCAACTTCTATGCGATTCGAAAGAAGAGCAAAAGTTTTCAGGGAAGTACATCCTTTAGCTTTGCAAGTGATATTAAGTACTGGTGTATTAAATGGTATTCTTGTTACAAGATCAATAGAATCAAGTGCGAAAATATTAAGACACCTTATTACAAATGACTTAAAATTAAAACTAGAATCAGATAGTGAAAATTATAAACTAATTGAAGAAACTACTCAATCTACAATAAGAGTGATTTCCAGGCATCAATTGCTTTCAAATTCTTTTTCTACTTTTTATAGTAGTTTCAGTAATTAATAAATTGAAATTGAGCTCCCTTTTTTCTTGTGAATTATTGTAGTTTTTTTTGAATTATAATTTGTAATTAATAATTCACTCAATTCTCCTCGATTTTCGGGATTTGCATTGATGCTTCTTTTGGCTTTTACTCTCGAAATTAAATAATTAGAATAAATATCATCAAAAAAATTATCATTAATATTTTTTCCTTTTACATCAGAATTGCTCAACATCCATTTGTGTCCAAGAATTTCAATTTTTGTACAAAAATCACGAAGTCTAATTTGCTCTTCATCGTTAAAATCATCTTTCGCATAAGAATTAAAACTTGAAGTTTCGCTCAATGGTTTGTATGGAGGATCAAAATAAAAGAATGAATTTTGATTTGTATGTTGTAATGTTTGTTCAAAATCGCCACATAAAATTTCAACTTTTTGCAAAACTTCGCTAACGGCTAAAATATTTTCACGATCGCAAATCATTGGTTTTGTATAAGAACCCATTGGAACATTGAAACCATTGTTTCGGTTTACTCTGTAAAGTCCATTAAAACAAGTTCTATTCAAAAAAATAAATAATGCGGCTTGTGTGCCTTTTTCGGTATTTCTTAAATTGTATAATTCGCGTTTTTCGTAATAATATTCTTTTCGTTTTTCTGCATTATTTTCAAAAACGTGATATTCATTTTGTAAATTTTGAAGAATTGAAATTAATTCTTTAGGTTTTGAAGCAATTGTTCTATAAGTGTTTATTAAATCAGCATTAATGTCGTTAATAACAGCTTTTTCCATTTTGGGAAAATTGTTCAACATCCAAAATAAAACAGCTCCACTTCCAACAAATGGTTCAATATATGTGAATTTTTTATTCACAATTACCAAAGGTAACGATTTCTCAATATCAGAAATTAATTGAGTTTTACCTCCTGCCCACTTTAAAAATGGTTTTGCAATTTTTTCTATCATAGCGATGTTTTTAATATGGATTTTGCTTTGTTGAGTCCTTGCATTGCAAAAGGATCGCTGTGAATTGTTTCGAGAACTTTATCACTAAGCCATAGAGTTAGAAGGGATTCTTCAGTAACATTGTAATAATTTGCAAGTTTAATTACGTGTTCTCTAGTCAAGCGTCTTTCGCCTCGTTCAATTTTGCTAATTAAGGCAGTATCTATTTCAAGATATGCAGCAATCTGTCGAAGCAATAATCCTTTTGATTCTCGAATTAATCTTATCTTTTCGCCTAAGGAATTCATTGTACAAATTTTGATTTGTCAGTATGTGTCAAATTTAGTAAAAATATTCTTTGTCTTATTTATTTTTACACTTTTTTGAGCACGCCATTGGAGAGGAAAACGGATTCTTTTACTGTCTATTTAGTAACACAGCCTTTCTCACAATTATTATTTATCCAACTATCTCGATATCAGAATCTAAAATAAGTTCTTCGCCTCGGTAACGTCTAAATAGTTGAACAATAGCCACAACATCTTTTTCGCAATATCGAACAATTCGTTCCAATTCCTTGTTTTGCCAATAAATATCACAAACCATTGATCCGTCGATATCGTCTTTTGGCGTAGGAATATTAAAAATGGTTGCCAATAATTCGAGAGAAGTATAGTTTTTATAATCGCCGAATTTCCATAACTCTAAAGTGTCGAGGTGTCGATTTTCCCATGGTTTTTTGCCTGCAAGGTCAAGAATTTTTGGTAGCTGAAGACCATTAATCAGCAGTCGGCGTGAAATGTAAGGAAAATCGAATTCTTTGCCGTTGTGAGCACAAAGAAATTGGTCGTCGCGAGTGTAAAACTTATTTAACATGTTGATGAAATCGTTCAATAAAACTTTTTCATCTTCGTTGTAGAATGATTTTAATCGAAGTTTGGTGGCGTTTTTCGAATTGATTATTCCAACCGAAATGCAAATAATTTTACCAAATTCGGCATATATTCCGGCTCGTTGATACACGTCTTTTGCAACTTGGTCGGCTTCACGAAAATGGCTTGACTTTTTATCCCAAAGTTTTTGCAAAGCTTCGGGAACTTCGTCAAATGATTTGCATGCGGGAACGGTCTCAATATCCAAAAACAGAATATTGTCAATTTTTATAGTGCTAAGCATCTTTGTTGTTTTGAATAAAACGAGTCAAAATATTTATAGCAACATGATTTTCTCCTCCTTGTGGTACAATTAAATCAGCGTATCGCATCGATGGCTCGATAAATTGAAGGTGCATAGGTTTTACCGACTTGTCGTATCTTTCTAACACTTTATGTACCGAACGTCCGCGTTCAACAATATCACGTTTTATTACACGGTTTAGTCTATCGTCGGCATCGGCATATACAAAAACTTTGATGTCGAATAAATCGCGAAGTTGTTTATTGGTTAAAATCAAAATTCCTTCAACAATAACTACTTCTCGCGGTTCTACTTTAATTGTTTCCTCAGAGCGAGCACAAGTCAAATAGGAATAAATGGGTTGTTGAATCGGCTTTCCTTCTTTTAACTGTTTGATATGTTTTATCAATAAATCGAATTCAACCGCATTTGGGTGGTCGAAATTCATTTCAAGCCTTTCTTCCAAAGGAAGATGGCTATTGTCTTTATAATAAGAGTCTTGTGGCATAACAACCACGTGATCCTTACTTAGTTTATTGATAATCTTTTTTACAACAGTGGTTTTTCCGGAGCCTGTCCCGCCGGCTATTCCTACTACTAGCATTAATTTATTTTAAATGTACTTTATTTTTTTTAGTACAAAACTAACAAGTTTGTACGATATAAAAATAAACAAAGGCCAGCTAAAAAACCATAAAATTGATGAAATCATAATATGTTCTTTAATATGTTTTTAAAATTCGACATTTACATTTTTACTTTTTGACAAATTATGTGTTAAGTTTTCTTTGTCTTCTATTACTTCAACTTCATCACTTCATAACTCCATTACTTCATCACTCCGTCACTTCATTACTCCATAACGTTCTCAATATTTATGTCCTTCTTCTTCCATTTCGGCAACAGTAATTTTTGTTTTTGTTAATGCTCTCCAAGCATACCAAATATAAGCAATTACAAATGGAACCAATAACGAAACATAGCTCATTGCTGTAAGTGTATATTGGCTCGACGAACTATTTTCAATTGTCAACGAACTTTGCAAATCGAAGGTTGAAGGATAAAAAGCCGTGTTGTTGAACCCTGCTAAAAAGAATAGTGTAAGTACGGCGAATATGCTTCCTAGTCCTGTAAACCAAATTGCTTTGGTATTGTTTTTAAATGCTCCTACAAAAATTCCCCAAAGTACCAACACTACTCCAATTAAGAACATAATCAGAACTATTGGCATTGCTAAAAGATTGTGTAAATACTTAAAATCTTCGATAAATACTTGTTTAGTTTCAGGGTTTACGGCAAATCCTTGTTGTGTAAGCAAAAATCCTACAAACGAAAGAAATACAAGAAGAAATAATACACTATTTAACTTTATTTGTTTAACCGAACGGCTAACTATATTTGAATCGTCGATTGTTGCAATAAAATACTGAGCACCAAGAATTCTACTTAAAAAGAAAACCGAAAGACCTAACAATAAATTTTGAGGATTTAGAGCTGCTTCTAAACCTAAACCGGCATTTTTCCATTGCGAAAGGTTATATTCATTTACATAAAAATCGGAACCTGTAAAGAAAGTACTTACAGCAGCACCAACTAGAACAGGAACAAGAACGCCATTTATTACAAGAAAAATTTCGTACACTTTTGAACCAAGAAAATTACTTGGTTTTTTTCGGTACTCGTACGATACGGCTTGAATGATGAATGCAAAAAGAATGATAATCCAAACCCAATATGCTCCTCCAAAGCTGGTTGAATAAAACAATGGAAACGATGCAAAGAAAGCTCCTCCAAATGTAACTAAAGTTGTAAATGTTAATTCCCATTTACGACCAATGCTATTTAAAAGCATGGTTTTTTCGAGTTCGGTTTTGCCAATTTGATAAATTAGTGTTTGTCCGCCTTGTACAAAGGTTAAAAGAACAAATACTGCTCCTAATACTGATACAATTATCCACCAATATTGTTGAAGAGTTAATAGTGATAAATTCTCAAACATTTTCGCCTCCTTTCGGTCCTATTTTAATTTGTTTTGTTAATATTCGTAATTCCGCAATCAATAAAATTGAAAATAACGTTGCAAATAACCAGAATGTAATTTGAACTGAAGTTACATCAATATGTGTAGTTGCAACATTTACTGGTAACATATCTTGAATTGCCCATGGTTGACGTCCAACTTCTGCCACAACCCACCCAAGTTCCGAGGCTAAATATCCCAATGGAATCGACCATAATGCAAGTCGCAATAACCATTTTTTATTTTCAAGTTTATTTTTGAACATCATGAATAGGATAAATGCAAAGAGTGCAATGAAGAAAAATCCTAGTGCTACCATAATGTGGAAACTATAAAATGTTAGCGGAACATTTGGAACAATACTTTCTGGACTATCTAGATATCCATATCCAATGTATTTGTAGTTTTGTTCTAAAGTTGTTTTATGATTTTGTGCCAAAACTATATCTCCTTGCTCTTTTGCTTTTTTGTATTCAGCGAGTGCTGTAATTGCAATCTTCCCTTTCTCAATTTTTTCTTGAGTTGATATTATTCCTTGCTCGGAGTTTCCATATACCAAATCGTTTATTCCTGGAACAAAAGCATCGGCGTTTCGGTAACCCAATAAAGAAAGCATTTTGGGAATTTCAATTTTAAAATGATATGCGTCATTTTGGTCACCAACTTCTTTATCGTGATTAAGCATTCCAACCATAATTAATCCTGCACCTTTTTGTCCATCGTACAAACCCTCCATTGCGGCGAGTTTTGCTGGTTGTTTTTGAGCTACTTCATAGGCAGAACCATCGCCTGTTACAGCTACAAATATCGAAGCTAAGAGTCCGAATGTTGCTCCAACTACAATACTTTTTTTGGCAAAAAGAATATTTCTCTTTTTTAAAATGTACCAAGCACTAACCCCTATAACAAACAAAGCTGCAACAACATAGCTTGAACTTACTGTGTGTAAAAATTTATTGATTGCCATTGGCGAAAACAAAACTTCCCAAAAATTTTGCATTTCACTACGAGCCGAATCTGGATTAAATTTCATTCCTACTGGGCTTTGCATCCATGCATTGGCAACTAAAATCCATAAGGCTGATAAATTTGAACCAATTGCGACCAACCATGTTGAAAGCAAATGGAACTTTTTGCTTACTTTGTTCCATCCAAAAAACATGATTGCAATAAAAGTCGATTCCATGAAGAAAGCCATAATTCCTTCAATAGCAAGAGGTGCTCCGAAGATATCACCGACAAGCCACGAATAATTCGACCAATTGGTTCCAAACTCAAATTCTAAAATAATTCCAGTAGAGACTCCAATTGCAAAATTAATTCCGAACAAAGTCATCCAAAATTTTACAATTTTTTTCCAGCCTTCGTCGCCAGTTTTTACATAAATTGTCTCCATGATTGCCAACATGAAAGACAAGCCTAGTGTTAATGGTACAAATAGCCAATGGTAAATTGCTGTTAACGCAAATTGAGCTCTCGACCAATCAACTAATGAAATGTCAATTTCGTTCATTTTTGATTTTGTTTAGTTAATACATTGATGATATATGCACTTTTTTCTTCCTTGGTTTCGAAGTTTGTGTTTAAGAAATTAGGAAAGAAAAATATTTTTAAAATAGCGAACATTATAAAAACTTTAATCAAAATAATTATCCATAGCTTTTTACCTAGTCCCGATATGCTTCGGAAGCCATCGTAGTAGAATTTCCATATTTTTACCAGCCAACTCATAAAATAATTATAAGCAAATAAAATAAAAAGTATTCGATTACCAAAATAATTAAAAGAAAAAAAAACTATTTTTTTCTAAAATTATTAATAAATTGCAGCACTTAAATATAGTAAATTAAAATTGAATAAAAATGGCTGATTTATCAACAAAATATTTAGGATTAAATTTGAAAAATCCAATAGTTGTAGGAAGTTCAGGCTTGTCTGGGACGGTAGAAGGAGTTAAAAAACTTGCTGAAAACGGAGCAGGAGCTGTTGTTTTGAAATCCTTGTTCGAAGAACAAATTATTTTTGAAGAAATCGAAATGCTCAATAAAGATAAGTCTATTGATGCTTATCCTGAAGCTGCCGATTATATTCGAAATTATACCAAAGAGAATAGCATAAAAAACTATTTGACATTGATTGAAGAGTCAAAAAAAGCAGTAAGTATTCCAATTATTGCCAGCATTAATTGCACATCGGCAGGAGAGTGGATTGGTTTTGCTAAAAGAATTGAAAAAGCTGGAGCTGATGCTTTAGAATTAAATGTTTTTATTCTTCCATCTGATGAAAATAAGTCGGGAGAGGAAAATGAAAAGGTTTATTTTGATATTCTTGAAAAAATAAAAAAAGAAGTAAAATTGCCGATTTCGTTAAAAATGAGTTCTTACTCTGCAGGATTGACTCAATTAATTCAAAAAATTAGTTGGTCAAAAAATGTCGATGGAATCGTAATGTTTAATCGTTCGTACAGCCCTGATATTGACATTGATAATTTGAAAGTAGTATCATCGAATGTGTTTAGTTCTCCAGAAGATATTACTACATCGTTGAGATGGGTAGCAATTATGAGCGATAGAATAAAAATTAATATTGCTGCATCTACAGGAATTCACGATGGGAAAGGAGTCATAAAACAAATTCTAGCCGGAGCAACTGTTGTGCAAATTGCATCAACTCTATATAAAAATGGAGTTCCGCATTTAAATTTTATGTTAAAAGAAATGAATGCATGGATGGATGCAAAAGGATATAAAGATTTGGCTTCTATTCGAGGAAAAATGAGTCAAGCAAAAACCAAAAATCCGGCAGCGTTTGAGCGAGTTCAGTTTATGAAGTACTTTAGTAATATAGAATAAAAAAAGAGGCTTTCGCCTCTTTTTTTATTCTATATTATCAATTTTAAGCTAAAACATTTTACATAAGTAGTTAAATATTGAAAAAGTCTTTAACTTATTTCTAAATCATATCATTATCCAACATAAAAGTAAGTTGTTTTTTAGCTAAATTGGCTTTAACAATTCTTATTTTTACATTATCTCCGAGCTGGAACCGTTTATCGCTGTGGCGTCCGTAAAGACAATAATTATCTTCGTCGAAAATATAATGGTCGTCGGTCATGTCACGCAACGGAACCAAGCCTTCGCATTTATTTCCTTCCAATTCAACATACATTCCCCATTCGGTAACTCCCGAAATTACACCATTGAATGATTGTCCAACTTTGTCGCTCATAAATTCAACTTGTTTGTATTTTATCGAAGCTCGTTCGGCATTTGCCGCTTTTTGCTCTTGTTCCGATGAATGCTTGCACATTTCTTCGTATTTATCAGCCGAAGGTGGATTTCCATGTTCCAAGTAAAGAGCCAACAATCGATGAACCATCATATCAGGGAAACGACGAATTGGCGATGTAAAATGAGTATAATGCGAAAATGCTAATCCGTAATGTCCAATGTTTTGAGTGGTGTAAATAGCTTTTGCCATAGAGCGAATAGCCAAGGTTTCAACTACGTTTTGCTCAACTTTCCCTCTTACTTCGTCTAGCAATTCGTTGATTGAACGAGCAATTGTAATGTTTGTTTGTGTTTTAATTCTGCTATAGCCAAACTTTTTAATAAAAGTTGAGAAAGCATTTAATTTATCAATATTTGGTTTGTCGTGAACTCGATATACAAAAGTTGGTGGATTTTTATCGCCTTTTTTCGTTCCAATTCGTTCGGCAACTTTGCGATTTGCCAAAAGCATAAATTCTTCAATCAGCTTGTTCGAATCTTTACTTACTTTGAAAAACACCCCAAGAGGTTTTCCTGTTTCATCGAGTTTAAATTTAACTTCTTCTCTATCGAATGCAATTGAACCTGTTTTGAATCGTTTAGCCCGTAATTTTTTCGCTAAATCATCCAAGGTTAACATTTCCGAAGCAAAATCGCCTTTGCCTGTTTCGATAATTTCTTGTGCTTCTTCATACGAATATCTTCTGTCGGAATTAATAATGGTTCGTCCAAACCACTCGGTTAAAACAGTCGCTTTTTCGTCTAATTCAAAAACGGCAGAAAAACATAATTTCTCTTCGTTAGGACGCAATGAGCAAATAAAATTTGATAATCGTTCGGGCAACATTGGCACAACTCTATCAACCAAATAAACCGAAGTTGCACGTTCGTATCCTTCTTTATCAATAATTCCGTGCTCCTCGACATAATGCGTAACATCGGCAATGTGAACGCCAACTTCCCAATTTCCATTTTCGAGTTTACGAAGCGAAAGAGCATCGTCGAAATCTTTTGCATCAACTGGGTCGATAGTAAATGTTGTAATATTTCTAAAATCACGGCGTTTTGCAATTTCTTTTTCCGTTATTTTTTCTGGTATTTTCTCGGCTTCGGCAACTACTTCTTCGGGATATTTATAAGGTAAATCGAATTCGGCAAGAATTGCATGCATTTCGGCATCGCTATTTCCTACATCTCCAAGCACATCGACAATTTCCCCGATTGGATTTTTCGCTTTCTTAGGCCATTCATTGATTTTTGCAATGGCTTTTTGACCAGTTTTTGCTCCTTTTAAGTTATCGAGCGGAATAAAAATATCGTATGGCATTTGTCGATGATCAGGAACTAAAAAAGCAAAAGTTCGATTCACTTCTACAATTCCAACAAAAGTTGTTCTAGCTCGTTGTATTATTTGAACTACTTCGCCCTCAACTTTGCCATTTTTACGTGCATACAAATATACTTTTACTTTATCGCCGTGCAAAGCTTGTTTTAAGTTTACCTGCGAAATAAAAACATCTTCAGTAACGGAATCGCTTACCAAAAAACCGTAGCCTTTGGTTGTCATGTCGATAGTTCCTTCTAAATATCCTGCTTTTGCTTTAAGTTTAAATTTTCCGGTAAAAACTTCTTCTAAAATTTCACGTTTTGCTTGTTCGCGTAAAACTTCTGAAATAAGTCGTTTGGTTGAGTCGTCTTTAACTTCGAGACGTTTTGAAATTTGCTTGTAGTTTAGCGTTATAGTTGGATGATTGTTGAATATTGCGAGAATATTTTCGGTCAAACTTGTTTTGTTAAAAGTTATCCCTTTTTTCATGAATTTATTTTTATTTTTCGACATGGTTTTAAATTTTTAATAAGTGAAGATAATCATTTCTATTTAACTTTTGGGTTTACGCGGCTTAAATTTCATAGAGTTTATTGTGAAAGGATTATGATTATTGACTATAGTTGGTATATTATTTCTTTAAAAATTAAATTTTTACTCTTCTGTTTATTGTTTTATCTTCTTTTTTCATTTGATGCAATTGGCTTGGTTCTGATACAATGGAGTTCCTTCGTTTAAATGTATGACTAGTCCTAAAAAAGCGATACTGGTTTTTTTGAAAACTTTTGAAAAAAAAATCGATTTAGTACAAAACTAAACCGATTTTTTTAAAATTATGAAATCTTAATGAACTATTTTGTAGCGTCAAGTTTGAATTGAATAGGTAATGTCAATGCAACTTTTACAGGTTTTCCTTGATTTTCACCTGGTGTCCATTTTGGCATTTTGCTAATAACTCGCAACGCTTCTTTGTCAAGCTCTGGCGATACTCCTTTTTCGACTACCACTCCTGAAATTGCTCCATCTTCATTTACAAAAAACGAAACAAAAACTTTTCCCTCAACTCCAGCTTTGGCAGCACTTTTAGGATATTTTATATTTTTTGAAATGTACTGAATAAGAGCTTCCATCCCGCCTACAAATTCGGGCATTTTCTCAACTTGTGTCATTGGATCTTGATTCCCGACATTTGTATTTTCAGTTGGAACTGAAATTACAGCGTCTGCTTTCGAAATTGTTGCAAAAACAAATAGAAATGCCAAGATTGGTAAACTTATTAAAAGTTTAAGTTTGTTCGATTTTGCTGTTTTACTTTTTGTCATCATAATAAACCTCCTTTTTATTAGTGTTTTGTTAAAATTGTTAGTTAGTTCGTTTAGTTGTGTCCCAAATGTTTGATTTAATAATAATTGTTGATAGTAAACTTTGTCAACACCACGCGATAGAATCCCGTCATCGGCCAAATACTCGTGAATTTCTTTAATTGATTTTCGAAAAAGCCAAACAACAGGATTAAACCACTGAATGATAGTAATAATTTCTAGAATTATAAGGTCGATTGAATGAAACTGTTGAACGTGTACATGTTCATGAGCAATTATATTTTCAATATCATTGGGTGATGTTATTTTCTTGTTTATAAAAATGAGTTTGAAAAATGAGAACGAATTTGTTTCGTTTTCAATAATTTGATATTGAATGTTTTTGTAAGAAGTTTTTTTTGTTTTTTTTGCAACGAAATACAATTGAATAAACTGAAAAATAAAGCGAATAAAAAACAAGGCTACGCCTGCTAAGTAAATATAAATTAAAGTATTAATAAAATTAAATCCGGTTGAATTTGTATTGATATTTGAATTAACTGAAATAATAATAGGCTCCATGAATCCCGAAAACTCTGTAAAATTTTCTTTTAATATGCTTAGGTCGAAAGTGGGAACAATGCTTGTAAACAATAATGCAAAAAGTAAATAAAATCGATTTAAAACGAAAAAAGTTTCTGTTTTCAAAAACAAGATATAAAACAAGTACAAAACACTACTGCTTAATATCGTATTGATAAAATATACAATTAAACTATTCATTTGGGTTATTGTTTTTTTATTTCTTTATCTATAATGTTTTTTAGTTCCTCTAATTCTCTAGCATCAACATCGTCGTTGTTTGTGAAAAACGAAACCATTTGTGTAAATGAATTGCTAAAATAGTTTTTTAGAAAATTATTAAAAAACGCTTTTTTGTAATCGTCTTTCGAAACTACGGGAAAATATTGATGTGTATTACCAAAGGCACGATACGAAACAAAGTTCTTTTTTTCTAAAATTCGTACGATAGTCGATACTGTATTGTACGCTGGCTTGGGTTCAGGAAAGTATTCTACAATATCTTTTACAAATCCTTGCTCAATTTTCCAAAGTATTTGCATGACTTGTTCTTCGGCTTTTGTTAATTCTTTCATATGTTTATTTTTTATTGTCAAATGAAATATGCCTGAATCATAATTGTTTCGGTTGAAGTGATTTTTTTCTCATGGCTATTTCATGAAATATAATTTTAACAATACACAAATATACAACTAAAGATTTAGTTGTGCAACTATTTTATTAGTTATTTTTATAAAATTTCAAAAAAAATCCCCGATGAAATTTTTCATCGGGGATTTTTTAAAGTTTTAAGATTATTACAGACCTAAAACACTTAATCCTTGTTCAAAAACAACATCTTTGGCAATATTTGCTTCGGTAATTTTATCTAAATCTTTTTGTAAAGTTTCGTGAATTATTCCACGTTCTTCGATCATTTTCATAGCTGCATTGTAGTTTCCATCGCCTTGCATAAGCAAAATGGTTTCGGATAAAGAATTCATGGCTTCTTTCATTTTTTCAAAATTCACTTTGTAAGTTTGACTAGCATCGTCGCGAGTGAAAGCACCTTTTTCTTGGAAATAATTAAAACAAACCATGTTTGCTTTTCCATGAGCACTCGATGCTCCAAATCGAATCGAACGGAACAAACCTGCCATAAAAGTTACATAATTGTCCATTACTTCACCTTCAGTAAGTTCTTTCATTTCGTAGAGTCTAGTTACCATAAATAAGCCTAAAATATCCGCTTTGCCTTCTTCAATTGAGCTGTATTGTTCTTTTAAAGCATTTCGCACAGTTGATTTTCCGTCTAATGTATTTTTAATTCCCAAACCGTGTGCAACTTCGTGAAACATTGTGTTTTCAAAAAATGCATTGAAATTAATATGTTTTCGTTGTTCTTCGCAAATTAATACATTGCTAATTGGGATTAATATTTTATCGAATTTAGCTTGCATTGCATTTTTAAGTTGTAATTTTCTACTTCCTTTTTGCAAATGTACACGTTCGTCGTTTGGTAAATTTATAGCGATGTTTTTTCCTCCAGCATTACAATCTCCACCGTAATATACCACATCGTATGCGTTCATATCGGAATCAACGCTTGCTTTTTCTTGTTTGTATTTTTTGTCAACTGGTAAACTGTTTTGTAATTCGGGCAATAAGGACGCAAAACGCTCAAGTTTTTTACTCCAAACTTTATCTTTTACCAATATTTGTCCTGAGTGTGCATTTCGGTATCCCATAAATTGATCTTCGTAATTTTCGATCGGTCCCACAACGAAATCTATGGTGTTGGTTTTCATATCCATCCAAGCTAAATCGCTTTCTAAATATTCGTCGGTCAGTAAGGCTTTTGCTCTTAATTCCAAATATTTTTTGAGTCCAGTGTCTTCGGCAAGCTCGGCAGCTTTGTTTAACAACTCGGCAGCTTTATTAATTTTTTCTTTAAACGCTTCGTGATATGGAATTACTTGCAATTTCCCATCTGCATTTCGTTTGATAATCGAATATTGATTTGTTTTATTTTCGGCTTCAAAAGCTTCAAACTCAGCTTTGGTAATATCTTGTGGATAAAAATTTGCTCCAAGAGGTTTTGTTCCGAATCCATTTACAAATGATTTGTCGCCATCAAGTCTATCCCAAGGACCGTAATTTATAAGTGCGAATTTTTTCAAACCATCATACTTTAAACTATCGAGAAATGCTTTTTTGTCTCCGAAAGATTCTTCCCAATATATTTCGTCCATAATGTCGGCTATTTGAATTAAAATAGGAATCATTTGTTTTTCTTTTTCAGTCAAAACGCTTATGTCTGTAGTTAATTTAACCAATGCGTATTCTTCTACTTTCTTTTCAATTTTCATTTTTTCAGCATTTAATGAATCGTTTAAGCTTGCATTTTCAGTTTCTTTGTTGCTAGAATTATCGCATCCTACTATCGAAAAGGTCGCAAATGCAATAATAATGGGTAAAAATTTCTTTAACATGTTTGTAAGTTTTAATTGGTTTTTACTGATTCAAAATTATGAAATATTATTAGTGATTTAATAATTAAGGCTTAAAATTTTGTAAATCGGCATCCATTTTATATTTCTCAAATATCCTTTAGCAAAATATTATCCGACGACTTTGAAACGATATCGTTAAATTTATCCAAATTCATTTTAATCTTGTTAAACTCATTAGTTTTGGGAATCGACAACTCATTTATTCCATAATAATCTAATGAGTAAATTACATCGGTAATATAAACCGAGTGTATATCTTTGACCGGTTGATAAGCGTTTTCTTTTTCTACATCGGTAATGGTTGCGATTAATATTTTAACCGAAGTAAGTTCAAACAGAATTGCTCTAACCAAGCCAATCGGAATTTCAAGTATATTAGATATTTCGTTTGAAGTGTATGGAGTTTTTCCAGTTTCAAAATTTTTAAAAATCAAATTGGCTATTCGCAATGAAATTAAGCGTTTGTAGTGTGGACTTATTTTCAAAGAACTCGACTCTTGTTCGTATCGGTTAATGTTTTGATGTGCAAAAGATATTTCGGCTCCAAACAAAACTATCAGCCAACTTAATCTAAGCCAGAATAGCAATAAAGGAAGGGCGGCAAAGCTACCATAAATGGTATTGTAATGCGAAATGCTGATTTGAAAATATATGTATCCCCATTGCAATAATTGATAAATAGTTCCTGCGATGATTGCTGCAATAAGTGCCGATTTGAATTTTACTTTTGTATTTGGGAGCATTAAGTAAACAAATGTCAGCAAAATCCAAATTAATATATATGGAACAACCTTCATCGAAAATTGTACAAATGGACCTAAAAATTCAAAAAGACTGTTTTCCTGAGTCAAACGAGCTAAACTTGAGGTTACAAAAACAGTTAAACTACTTGAAACTAAAATTAGAACTGGTGCGATTAGCATAATTGAAAGGTAATCGCTAAATTTTCGCATGAATGCTCGTGATTTTTTCACCTTCCAAATATCGTTAAACGAAGTTTCGATGCTACTTAGAACGTTAATCACTGACCAAAGCAATACTGCTAAGCCTACTCCTGCAATTAAGCCACCTTGAGTATTCGCAATCATTGAATGAACAAATCCCATAACTTGTTGCACAATCGCCTCATAATCACTGAATTTTTCCATTAATTGAGTTTCGAGTCTATCTTCAAAGCCAAATCCTTTAGCAATCCCGAATATCATGGCTAAAACAGGAACAATCGATAGCAATGAATAAAACGTCAATGCAGAAGCATGAAGTTGACATTTATCCTCGTCAAAACCTTTTACAGCAAGTATTATCATTCTCGCATGCCTAAATAGAAACGATTTTTTCTTCGGCAGTTTATCAAGTCGTGTTTCAAGTATTTCTTTAAATAATGCTTGAAGAATTTTTTTTATTTTTTTCATTCTTCGAATAGTTAGTCTTTAATTCCTGTAGCAAACCTACACATTTTTTTAAGTTTGTTAAGCATTCGTTTTGCGAATTTAAAATCAAATTTTATTTATCGTTATATATTTTAAAAATATTTACTAATTTTATGACTAAGAAAAACATAAATTTTATGAATATGTACAAAATAGATGATTACAAATTTTCGGGCAAAAAAGCCATAATTAGAGTCGATTTTAATGTTCCTTTACATAAGGAAACATTAGAAGTTACCGACGATACGAGAATAAAAGGAGCATTACCTACCATTAATAAAATAATCAAAGATGGAGGTTCGGTAATTTTAATGTCCCATTTAGGAAGACCTAAAGAAGGACCTGAGGAAAAATACTCGTTGAAACATGTAATTCCTACATTGAAAAAACTATTGGGAAAAGATGTGAAGTTTGCTGATGATTGCATAGGTGCATCAGCCGTAAAACTTTCAAAAGAGCTTAAGAAAGGCGAAATATTACTTTTGGAAAATCTTCGTTTTTACAAAGAAGAAACAAAAGGAGATGAGGCTTTTGCTAAAAAATTAGCTTCTTATGCCGATGTATATGTAAATGATGCTTTTGGAACAGCTCATAGAGCTCATGCTTCGACAACAATCATTGCTCAATTTTATGATAAAAAAGATATCATGTTTGGTTATTTGATTGAAAAAGAATTAGAAGCGATGGATAAAATCCTTAATTCAACCGAAAAACCTGTTACGGCAATCATGGGAGGAGCTAAAGTTTCTGATAAAATTGAAATTATTGAACATTTGCTTCCAAACATCAATAATTTAATCATTGGCGGAGGTATGACTTATACCTTTATTAAAGCAAACGGAGGAAAAATTGGAAATTCTGTTTGCGAAGACGACAAACTTAAACTTGCTAAGAAGTTACTTAAAAAAGCCAAAGAGCTTAATGTTAATGTGTTTATTCCTGTAGATGCTGTTAATGCTGATAGTTTTGATGCAAATGCAAAAACGAATTACTCAAAAACAGATGAAACCCCAGACGGATGGATGGGCTTAGATATTGGAGAAACAACGTTAAAAGTATTTACTTCGATAATTGAATATTCTAAAATTATTCTCTGGAATGGTCCGATGGGAGTATTTGAGTTTGAAAAATTTGCTCATGGCACATCTGAAATTGCTAAATCATTAGCAAAAGCAACTAAAAATGGTGCATATACTTTAGTAGGAGGAGGAGATTCAGTTGCTGCTATAAATAAAAATAAGTTAGCCGATAAAGTTAGCTATGTTTCGACAGGTGGCGGTGCAATGCTAGAATACCTTGAAGGGAAAGAGTTGCCAGGTATTAAAATAATCAGAGGTTCAAAATAAATATATGAATTCAGCGTAGCTAAAAACTACGCTGTTTTTATAACTATAGTTCGTTCAACTTTGCCAAAGTTGATTTTAAACAAAGTATAACATGTTGATAATCAGCAACATCTCAATCCATTCGAACTTTGGCAAAGTTCTTAAAATCAGAGACATACAAAAATTAACCGAACTATTGTTATAATAGATTTATACTAAAATAAAAATTATTTGTGGTTCAAGAAGATTTAAAGAAAATTGTTGTCAAAGGAAGGGTTTGGCTTGATATAGGTGAAAAACCTTTTTTAGGACAAGGCAAAATAGAATTAATCGAAAAAATTAAGGAACTTGGCTCACTTCGAAAAGCTGCAATGTCAATGAAGATGTCGTACCAACAAGCTTGGTTTTGCATTAATGAAATGAATAAATCCGCAGGCAAACCTCTAGTTATTCTAAAACGAGGAGGGAAAGATGGTGGAATTGCACTAGTTACAGAAACTGGTGAAAAAGCAATTCAAATGTTTATAGAACTTCAGGAAGATTTTAAAAAATTTGTTTTAGAAAGATCAAAAAGCATCGAATTGTAAAAAAAAGCCTTGAATGAAGATGATTTTTTTTTATAATGATACGAAATACGTATATCAATTCAAACATTCTACACAATAATCAAGATTGTCCAAAAAGTTAAGTTTCGCAGTTATTCCTAAATGAGCGAAAGCGATTGGGAAATCTTAATTTTATATACGAATCAGAACTTTTTGTACAGACTCATTGACATAAAATTACTTTTAGTACATGACAAAACATATAACATGCTGATAAACAGCTAATTAGGCTCTTTGAAAATTTGGTTAATACCTTGATATTCAGTATCTTACATAAGATTACAACGTCAATATGTATGATATGAATACCAAGGATAAAAACAAAAATAGTGATTTAGTTTCAACTCTCAATAAAAATCTTGGATGGCATAAAGCACGAGCCAAATTTTTAGCTGCATTAATCACAACCATGTTTAAAATGCAAACCATTAACTTTCTAAGTACATGACAAAAGATTGAGGCATTTTTTATAATCTACTGTTATTCTGTTAAATAAAGCATGTGAAATAAATATTAATCCATATTTAAAAAAGCTCATAGCTCTTCTTCCATGTTTCATAAT